>Ga0214545_1001062_pt1 | contig 49476 bp, 35 predicted proteins | sample CNSS4metaG_FD_160064 | JGI IMG/M metagenome (GOLD analysis project Ga0214545, IMG submission 160064) | Root nodule microbial communities from cowpea collected in UCLA plant growth center, Los Angeles, California, USA - CNSS4 | ecosystem: Host-associated > Plants > Roots > Nodule | place: USA... | reverse complement strand
TGAATTATGTGCCTCTGTGTTGTATGTCTGGGAATGTTTATGCACTTATTCCTTTATACCATGATAAGTCTTATATTGCACTAGCTTACCCTTGCATGTTGTGTTTGTTTTCTGTTATGTTTTCTCTCTTGCGATGATCACCAAAGGAGCAGATGAGAGGGAGGTTCGAGATGGATCCGGGAGAAGCAGCGGTGCAGCTTAGATCTTCTTGTCTGGATGTCTTAGGAGTAGTTTCATGGCCATGAGGCCTTTTGTATTAGTTGCCCCGACTGGCAACCTTTTTGCAAAACTGTTGCCCCATTTTGAATTTCCTTTTGCTTAGGACTATGTGGTACGCCTAAGTTTTCCTTTAAGTAAATTCCTGATGACTGTAATAGTTACCTCCCTACGTTTTATATTCATCTGAGTGCTTCTCGTTATTATGACTGTGTGGTATTTTATTTAGTAGTGTAATCTATTAAAATGGGATGTCACAAATTTCGATTCAAAAAATAAATACATATTTATCATATTATCTTAAACCATTAATTTAAATTACAAAATTAATTTTCAATTTGTATTATCAAATAAATTTTTCACTGTTCAAATATTTTAAATGTTACAGATTTTAAATCACAATGCTTCATTATAAAAAATCATATTTTTCGACAATACTGCTGTGGCGGATCATGGAGGCACTGAGAGGCTTGGCCCTTCCCAAATTATAAAGAGGGTTTAAAATGTTTTTAAAATTTAATATGTTTTATATATTTGAGATTAATATATATATATATATATATTAAAAAACTTTGATACTATCTAAAATATTATTAAAGATCCACCACTGTTATATACTTTAAAAATAAATAAATTTAACTTGTCATTTTACTAACAAATGTATCTAATTTTATTTAATATATTATTCTATACATTTCATAATCATCTTAATAAATTTATTAAAAATAAGTTTGTAATATTTTAAGAATTTTAATTATTATATTATTTATTTTTATGTTATACAAGTTTTTGTTAATTTTTCTTTTTATTTAAAACACTGCTTTCTTATCTTACTTCAAGAATAAATTTTACAAATATCATTGCACTAAAATTAGAGATGTTATTTAAATTTAAATTATTTATTACACTAGTAAATAAATATATATCATAAGTTTAATTTCGTAAATATCATATATTTTTTACATTTTTTTTTGTTAAAAATTAACTTAAATATTAATTTAAATGAACATTTAATGTAAAAACCCTTTTAATTAAAATATGATTTACTAAGAGAAACATAAACAAGTCTTTCAAATATTAAAAAGAAAACATAACCCAGTTTTCTCTAAGACACGTTTTCTCAACTTTGTATTTTTCTCTCTTCCAACTCAATATTCGTTCTCCCTTTTTCTCTTACTATTCTCATCCTTTCTTGAATCAGAGGTCAGATTTGAGATTATCGCAGGGTCCTCTTCAAATTTGCTTGAATAACTTTTTCATCCGCCTAAGTTAAAAATCTAACATTCGTCTCCTCTTTTTGTTTGGGCTTGTGAATTTCTTCTTTGATCAATGATTAGAGCCCTAATTCTTTTATACGTTCCTTCGTTTTGATTCTTTTAGGTTGAATTGGAGTTTTACTGCTTAAAAATTATTTTTGGGGTTTTTCATTTTTCAATCTTGGTTTATGTTTAAGATAAAAGAAACTATTTCTTTTAATGGAACTAAATTTGTCTTGCATTTTATAAGTTGATAGACTAAATTGTTGTCTTTGTGTGTTGAATTGATGAGTGCATGTGAAATTTTAGTGGCTTGTGGTTCTAGTTTTTGGATGCTGACAATAGGTGAAAATATGTTATTTCAACTCAAGTGATCATTTTTAACTTAAGCGAGATAAATCTTGCTCAAGCGAAAATGACCAAAATTTCATTTTGTTATTTGTTCGAATTTTAGCTCAAACAAGAATCTTTAGCTTAAGCGACAAGAATTTCTAGCTCAAACGATAATACTTCAGAGTTTTAATTTCTTATTTTTAACCTGTAATTGATTGAGATAATTTAAAAAATATGAGGTATGAAGTTATTTATGAATGATGTTGGTATTTTGAGACTTGACTTGGTATGTTTTTGTATAATATGTGATTGTTTGGTATTTGGAATGTGAGATAGAATTATTGATACATGAATATGAAATTTTATTAAGAATGTATATAATTGTGAAAGTATTGTTGTGAAACTATGATGATAATGAGTTTGTTGATATATAGAAACATGGTATGTGTTTGACGTAATACCATGGATTTCATGGAGAGATCTTATGGTGGTGTTATTTTAGTGTATGTATTGGACTATAAATTAAAGTAAGGTGACATCTTGAAACTCTAATCATCATTCACACTCAAATATAGTATAATGGTTCATGTGGTGAGAGGAATAGGAGGTCTTAGTCATTGACAATATAATGACCTTAGACGGTCATGGATTAACCTTATGTGTGGTAAGGTAAAATCCATTGACAACGGCTTTGCAGAGCAATAGAGGCCACTATAAGTAAAAGTCTGCAATGATTCTGATTCCAAATGCATGTATCCGAATAGTTGATTTTAAGTGTCAATTGTGTGCAATTATGTGAATTATTACAGTTTGTCTATGTATGACTTATAATTGTTATGTTTTAAATTGTCTGAGGACAACTCTTTTATATACTAGTCACATCAGTTAAATCATTCTTTAACTTTCACAAAATTTATTCTCAAATCAACTATAGTATTACTTTCAAATTTCTTAAAAAGAATAATATAAATCTCACCCTCAAATCTATTCAAATCAAATATCTCATTCTCCCTCAAATCATTATTCCTTATAATAAAATAGTGTTAGTGAAAAAATAAATAAAGTGGATTCGCTTGTTCCTACTCCTTTTAACTTGTATTGAAAGAGAAAATGATAAGTTGATTTCTTAATGAATTTGTTGAAAATATGCCGTTTAGAAAATGATTTCATTTCAAAGCATTTTAAACCGAAGCTATATTCATATAACACAATTGCAATTTAAAATATAATGAACTAGCACGACTTGAACTAAATTTGAATAAAAATTATGTTACATTAACATAATCTTTTTCACGGCTCTTTTGTATTTCTGGGTCTTTTTGACCATATATTTGTATAATTGGGCCGTGTGAATTTTTTTTTTGCAAAACAGGGTCAAGTCGTCATGGGGGAGAACGACATTAAAGGTAAAGTCGTCATTTTCCCATCCGATTTCATTTTTTTTTAAAATGTAATGTTGTCAGGTACGAATACGTTTTCTATAAATATGAGGTTGAAGTCGTCATAGTAGAGACCAATTTCAACCTGAGAGGATTCCTGGTGGAGGCTACCACAACCTGAAGAAACCTAGTGAAAGGCTTCCCATTGGCTTTTTGAAACGGTAATAAGGGATACTAACAACTAGGATAAGGATAGAACAAATGCGGTGGCTGCGGATACTCCAAAACTCCAACGAAACCCAACAACTTGTTGTACGTAAACCAATAGCTAATTCCAAGGATTGCATTGACGTTAATGGTGAAAAAAAAGCAGTTGAAGAACAAGGGTTTCATCTGAACTTCTTTGTGGTCTGCATCGTCAAATTGATGAACCCTGAAGGAGAAGACTGCATCGTCGAATTTGTAAAATTGGTACGTTAAAACAAAAAAGAAAAAAAGTGAAACCGGTCTCCACCATGATGACTTTAACCTCAGATTTGCACAAACTGTACTAGCACCTAACTACTTTATTTATTTATTTTTAAAATGAAACCGGTTAGATAAAGGATGACTTCACTTTTAATGTCATCCTTCATCCTGATGACTTGACCCTGTTTCGCAAAACAACAAAAGGAACATTTTTTACAAATATAATTTAAAAATGATCCCTAAATAAAAAAAAACCTCTTTTCATTATAAAATTATTTCCCTCAGACACAATTTACTCACTTTCATAATTTTTTAAAATCTATCTCATTTAATAAATTTAAAATAAGTTGCACTGTATTTGTATTAGTGTTTTTGCCTCAGCTTTTGTCTAATAAATCATCAAATGTCATATTCGCTCGAAGACAATTTGATATGTTGATTCATTTCACCACTTTCAACATATTAGACTAGGTCAGTGGTTAATTAATGCTTATAGCGATTTTAAAAAGCTCTTGTACAAGTAAATAACTTATTCAAATACAATATTTAGGGATGAATATAGTATAAGAACTTTTCACCATCTTTCAATGCACACATATTATTTGCTTGAAAACAAATTTCAAACATATTAATTTCACAACAAATTTCAAAACTCAAATCAGATTAGTCTCTCTGACCGGTTCAACAAAAGATTAAACCATGATTGGTCAAATGTGGACACATTCAATGCATATAATAAATTTACATTGAGATGTGTGAATTTTGCAGGTCGAACAATATCTGCACCAATCACTTTGAACCCGATCCATTGGTAAATTAGATTGCTTTTTGTCACGGGTTGAAGTAGAAAAAATATATATCCTCAGTTGTTAACTCTAATGATTATTATTATTATTATTATTTTTTTCATTGCATTATCATGGTGTTCACGAAAAGTTAATATTTATTTTTAATTCAACATACTTAAAATTTAGTTTTTCATAGTTGTGGTATACATTTTTATTCTATTTAATAGGTGTTTTTATTCTTCACCCCAAAAAAATATGGTTGAGTTACCTAATATTGTTATTATGTAAAACTAATTAAAACTATAAATATTAGATGGTTAATTAGTTTGTAAAACCGGGAGAAGAAAAAATGTACCTTAATTTGATAGAAAAAATATAACGGCTGAAAGGATAAGTTTTGGATAGGTTTTAGGTTGAATTTCTCTCGTAACAAAATTGAACATATTAACAATAACATTTGTCATTTTTTTTTAAGTAAACAAAAATTTATATTGTATAAAAGTATAAATTAACTTCAATAGATTGAGTGTGTATACTTATTACCTAGAATAAAGTTTTCCTAAAACTTAACATTGTTTACAGGAGAAAACTAAGAACTCATGTAGTGTTGTCAGCGGGTAAAGAAAGAAATCCATGAGTTTCTCTTAGTTATTAGAAAAATAAAGAGGTTTTGATCATTAATCTAATTGACAACTGTAATTTATTTAAAATGAAATTGGTGGTTTAGAATTGATATTCTTGTATAAAATAAAAAATGGATATTATAGTTTGGAATAGTATTTATTGGTGGGATTTAAAATATGTTTTATTATTGTTATTCAAGCTTTTACGCTGAAAATTACTTGAATTTTTTTCTGTCTTCTTCTCTTGAGATTTCTTTTTACTGTTTCTTTAAATTTAATATATTTTTTTAATTTGACCATTTTTTTAATTCAATTATAAATTTATAAAATAAATTAAAACTATTCGCAATGAAGTAATAAAAATTATTTAATTTAATTTTATAATTTATTTATATCTACATATTTGTTTTTTTATTTTACTTTTAAATAATTTTTTAAAATTAAAATAGTAATTTAATTAATTTTACATTTTGAGATTTTTTTTAGTTTTAACCTTTTTTTATCACAATTTTTTAAAATTAATTAGTTATTAATTATAAAATTATTTACAAAATAAATAAAAATAAATAACAATAAAATTTAAAAAATTATTTAAATATATAATAAAAATGATCATAAAAAATATTGAATGTGTTTTTTCATTAATATTATACTAATATTTTCCATGAGTTAAAGTAATTTTTATCATCTTATTATATTATTTTTGTCTTCATAGGAGACAAATGATTACAATTAATTGACCCACTAGTCTAACAAGCATTGCTAAAATTATCTGGACCTATTTCTATCCGTTAAATTTAAACCAACCAGGTAAGATTAAAAAAAAAAAAACTCTCATAGTTTCACTATTTTTTGTTTAATTGCATGAACACAAAAGAAGTCTATAAAAGATATGTTCTATATCCACATCTTAAAAAAATGAAAAAACAACACTATAGAGGAAAAACCGAAGACTGTAAATAATATCAATCTGTTAATTGAATATTCAAAATGAACAAACAAATAGTAAACAGGTGCTGCTGAATTTACATTTCAAAAATAATAATAAATGATGCTGTTGTTTTCGGGAATGTATATAAAAATAAATCATTTTCACTGTAAATTTCTCTGGTTATTTTCGCCATTGAATTAGTAATATGGTTCCCATTACCAACTTTATTATTCAATTTACTTTTTAAAATGTAATATTATATCATAAATTGGTTGCTTTTATTTTTTATACATAGTTTTTACTAAAATTAATCAAACAAACAAGTATATAACATTTCACTTCACGGTTGATAACACATAAGATGGATAATATAACATAAAAACATCATTAAAATAATGGAAAACCAGAATACCAAGAAGAAACATATTACTGCTAAACAAAATACAATTATAAGATGATAAAAAAAACCCATAATGGAAAAGAATGTTACAAGAATAAAAATAAATACAATACAACTTGATCATTTTAAAATACTGTGAGTGAAAAAAAAAGAGGAAGGAATTTTATAAATAAAGTTGAATAATATTATTATTATTGCTAAAAAACTATTACTGTATTATTAAGTAATAGAAAAAGAAAAAAATCATTAGTCCATATGAGTGAAAATACATGTTCTATTGTGTCATTTTTTTTTATATATAATTATCAAACTAAGATAAATATGTAAAAAGAAGAATCCATTATATAATTAATAATATTAATAATATAATAAATTTATAATTGGATGCATGAGTTTCTTCCAGTAAATAATTACTTTTACATGAATTTTATGCCAAGAAAACCCTCCAAATATAAAAGATACAAAATGTAACTGATCTTAACGTTACAAAAACATCCAATACTATAAATTCGTTACAATAATTAATTAAGATTAAATAATTAGTTTAACATTTTTATGCAAAGTTCTTCCGAAATATATATATTTATTTACAAAAACATCAGATATTATAATTATTTTATAAAATAACTAATGAAGATTAAATAAATAGTTTAACATTGTTGTGCAAATTTTTTCTAGAATATATCTTCCTGATTCTCTTACATATGATAAATACCATAGATTATTTTCCCTTGCATAATATTTACATGTAGAAAATATAACATTATTAACATTGCATAATGGCAAAAGAAAAAGAAAACCCGAAAATCCATGGAGGGGTAATAAAGGAAAAACATTGCCAGTCCATTCTTGGAACACCGCCTGCACCTGCAAGCAATACAAAGAGCCTCTTCACCACCTCTCACTATTTATACTCTATTCTTTGCTTCACAAAAAAGGGCTAATTTTTTCTCTTCTACAAAACACAACAATTTTATTCTAACAACGCCGATTCCCAACCCCAACCCTTTCTTCTCTCACACTCCTATGTGTATGCTCTCACTCTCTCTTCTCTCATCTCTCAGGTACTTTTCTCTCTCTCTTTTTTCCAATACGATCTGCGTTTTCTTCCCAACGCGAATTTTCGATTTCCTTCAATTTCTGCACCGGTTGTGAATACTGCGGGGAATGGGTGGATTCTGCGTTGCTTTATTTGCTAATTATTTTCGTTTTGTGATTTTTTATTTTAATTTTGTATCGTAATTAAATCTGCAGTTCAAAGTAGCGAAGCTGAGGGGAGATGGCAAGCGTAAGATCGAGTTGGCCTTCGAGACTGCGCCAACTTCTATCGAGCGAGGGTTCCATTGGTCCTTCCGTTAAACTCGACTCTGACCCTGTCAGTCTTTTTATCACTTGTACTTTCTTTGATTATTTTGTGTGTTTAATTTTAATGTTTTCTCGTTCAACTGTTATCATGCAACTGTTATCATAATTGGTAAATGTGTTTTTAGTTTTTTTGTGTAGTCTTTAGTTGATTGTGTGTCTATTTTGCTATTCTACAAAGAAGCAGTTGTAACCTTGTAATGTTTGTGGATTTTTTTTATTGGTTGTTTATGTTTGGTCTGCATGTTCTCACTAATTCATTGATTTTGAGTCCTCAAATGCTCTAATAGCATGAGTGAGGGAGATTGGATGGTGGACCTGTGATAGTATGTGCTCTAGTTAGAAATTGAAATGGTGTGTTGGAAAGTAAGGGAGTGAAAAAGGGAAGAAAGATAAAGAAGGAGAGTTAAAACGAGGGGAGAATGAATTTGTCTCAATTATTAGAAAGAGTGAAAATAAGTAGAAAGCAAGATGATTTTATATGTTATTCATAATTTTAGCTATTGTAATTATTTATTATAATAAAAAAATGAGGAAAAATAGTATTATCGATTGCCAGAAGTTATAATCAATTATGTGTTTAAAATGAATGTAAATATCAAGAAAATAATATTTTCTACATAATCTATTATGTCATCTTTCTTCAATTTCGTGTGCAGAAAGTTTATTGCATATATCCTTCTCGACTCTCTCATTTTCCATGCACATCACACCATCCAAACTTCCATTTTCACACTCCGCGCACTCCCTTTGCCATGACTGGCTGGAATCAAACGGAGCCTAAGTGAGCATTTGGCTAAGGTCTTTTGGTTTAATAGGAGTATTTTTGAGAAAAGATTAACTTGTTAGTTTTTAGAAGTTTTAGCTTTTAAGTGAACTGTTTTTAAGTGAAAATGATCAAATCAATATCGTATGTTGTAGAAATCTATAGGTTGTTGCATTATGTTGCTTTAGTTTTAATTTAGTTCGGTTTGAAGAGCAGAATGTGGTAGTTGTAGTTGATTTTGGCTGAAGATAGACTTAACAGGAACTTGTGCAATTCTATTTGAATATAACACTTAACTTGTGAGTTAAGTTTGTATTCTTCAATTGCATGTGTGAAAGCTGAGTCTTTAAAATACACTTATGGACACTAATTTGATGTTTAAAAAATATTAAAATTTATTTTAATAATATTAATATTATGTATTTTAAAGGCTTACTAGGAAAACAGTACCAGAATCTCAGCAGAATATCTGGACTGTTGTGGGAAAGACTAATTTTGGAGAAATGATTTTTTTTTTCTCTCTCTCTCAAAAGATCTCTATTATGAGTAAAGGAAAGGAACCATCTATTTCCACCATAGTGTGTGTGAAACAAAATTATGGGTAAATTTTACTTTCTTTCTGAGCTTGCTCAAGAAGTTTCACAAAACTTGCATCTCATCTTGTCTTTTCCTTTTCTTGTATTCATTATTTATAAATTTAGTTTAGCTTTCTTTCACAACAAAGAACAATGTTATACAAGATTTACATTGGGAAAAATAGAAAATCTAATAAGGATATTTTTGAAATATCCACTAGAGCAAAAATGTCAGTTAGAGTATGATTGTCTAGCTTATAAAAGCTATGCTACCTTAGAATTTGATTTAGATATGTTGTAACTGTGTGTTGCTGATGTTACTAGCTGCTTATTCCATTAGCCATTCAGTGACTTACTATTTATTACTTGACCGGCATGTAAATAAGTGATGAGGTAAAGCTTTGTGTCAGGCTTAAACTTATATAGTTAATACTAAATTAGCAATGGCGCTTTCTGTATCATCTTTGTTGCATGGCCTAAACTTTGTCCATAGAATGTTTGCATATTATTGATGATTGATGATGGGGTATAACATCATTCTTATGTTTCCAAGCAGTAGTAAGTTGTCAGTGTATGAATTGGAGTGCCACACTACCAATAGAAGTGGTGACCAGATGATAATATTTGCTTATAGTATAGAATACTTTCATTACTTCCTGGTAATTGTAGGGACTTTTAACCTTTCATGCATATATTTCTTAAACTTAATGGTGGCATTTCACATTTGAGTGAATTTTTTATTTTGATGACATTTTGTGATTGTGACTTTATGTGTACGAAAGTGTTAACATGTCTACTTAGAATATGAGGAACTATGGGATCTTCTAGCCAGTTTTCTTGTGCATTCATTGTTTTCAGTGACAATGTCCTTTGGGTTCTTATAAATTTTGCATGCTGCATGCTAGTGTGCACATGTTCATTTTGGTAAAACTAATATTTCTAAGCCCTTTTTTTATATTCTAAAGCTGAGTGTTACTATTATTGTTATTATTATTATTATTATTATTCTGCTAAATTGATTAATACTGTTTTTCCTTTTCCGAAATTGATTAACATTAATGGTTTGTAGACATGTAATAAGTATGATAGGAATTCGCTTCAACTTCGCTTCACGAATTCCATTTTTAGATGCACCATGATTAATACATATGTTCATCATGTTCACTTCTATCTATTCACATGTCCTGATGATTCATGGTTGTGCATCTCTGAAATTCTTTTGGCTTAAATTTTTTGTTTTTATCTCCCTTCTTTCCTTTCTAGCTTATAAGTTATGTGATTGATTGATTTCAGCCTCCCAAGATCAAAGCCTTCGTTGAGAAGGTCATTCAGTGTCCATTACAAGATATAGCTATACCCCTCTTTGGCTTTCGTTGGGAATATAATAAGGTAAGAGAATGACGAGTTGCTGCAGATAGTATTCTTCTTTTTCTTCTCATAGACTTACGTATTTATTTTACAACAGGGGAATTTTCATCACTGGAGACCATTGCTGCTTCATTTTGATACATATTTCAAGACATATTTATCATGTCGAAATGACCTGACATTGTCTGATAATTTAGAAGTTGATGTTCCATTACCAAAACATGCAATTTTACAAATACTGCGGGTGATACAAATAATTTTAGAGAACTGTCCAAACAAGAGTTCTTTTGATGGCTTGGAGGTAATTTGAAGAGAAACTGGGTCCTATTTTAAGATAATCTTATTTCATTTTCATGTTTCACTCTGTGTCATCTGTTTTTAGTCAAGTGATTTATTTGTGGATTATTTGATACTATTGTTTTCTAATTTATCTCCTTCGTTTTCAGCACTTCAAGCTTTTACTAGCATCAACAGATCCTGAGATTATTATTGCAACATTAGAAACTCTTGCAGCACTTGTAAAAATAAATCCTTCTAAGCTTCATGGAACTGCGAAAATGGTTGGCTGTGGTTCTGTGAATAGCTATCTCCTGTCCCTAGCACAAGGTTGGGGAAGCAAGGAGGAGGGCATGGGTTTGTATTCGTGTATTGTGGCAAATGAGAAAGCTCAGGATGAAGCACTCTGTTTGTTTCCTTCCGATGTAGAGAATGGTAGTGACCAATCCAATTACTGCATGGGTTCTACTCTTTATTTTGAATTGCATGGACCCATTGCTCAAAGCAAGGAACAAAATGTAGATACAGTTCCCTCAAGTTTGCGAGTTATTCACATAGCAGATATGCATTTGCGCAAAGAAGATGATTTGACAATGTTGAAGCAATGCATTGAACAATATAATGTTCCCCCAGAGCTCCGATTTTCATTACTCACAAGAATTAGATATGCTCGTGCCTTCCGGTCTGCAAGAATAAGCAGGCTTTATAGCAGGATCTGCCTTCTTGCTTTTGTTGTTTTGGTCCAATCAAGTGATGCTCATGATGAGCTTGTGTCCTTTTTTGCTAATGAACCAGAATACACCAATGAATTAATTAGAGTTGTACGATCTGAAGAAACCATATCTGGATCTATCAGAACACTTGTAATGCTTGCATTAGGGGCCCAATTAGCAGCATATACCTCATCTCATGAACGTGCACGGATATTGAGTGGATCTAGTATGAACTTCACCGGAGGGAACCGCATGATACTACTGAATGTACTTCAGAGGGCTATTTTGTCATTAAAGAGTTCTAATGATCCAACTTCTTTTGCTTTTGTTGAGGCACTTCTTCAATTCTATCTGCTGCATGCAGTGTCAACATCATCTTCTGGGAGTAACATCAGAGGTTCTGGCATGGTACCCACATTCTTGCCTCTTCTGGAAGATTCTGATCCTGCTCATATTCATCTTGTTTGTTTAGCAGTGAAAACCCTTCAGAAGCTTATGGATTGTAGTAGTTCAGCTGTATCTTTGTTTAAAGAGCTGGGAGGTGTTGAGCTTTTGGCTCAAAGATTGCAGATAGAGGTTCACAGAGTCATTGGGTTGGTTGGAGAGAATGATAATGTGATGCTCACAGGTGAAAGCTCAAGGCTTAGTACTCATCAGCTTTACTCTCAGAAGAGGCTGATAAAAGTGTCTCTTAAGGCTCTTGGTTCTGCAACGTATGCCCCTGCAAACTCTACCAGATCTCAACACTCCCATGATAGTTCATTACCTGCAACTTTAGTAATGATTTTTCAGAATGTAGATAAGTTTGGAGGTGACATTTATTACTCAGCTGTTACTGTTATGAGTGAAATAATTCACAAGGATCCTACATGCTTTTCTTCTTTGCATGAAATGGGTCTTCCCAATGCTTTTTTATCTTCAGTTGTATCTGGAGTACTTCCTTCCTCAAAGGCTCTAACATGTATTCCGAATGGCCTTGGGGCTATTTGTCTTAATGCCAAAGGCTTAGAGATTGTTCGAGAAACTTCTTCACTGCAGTTCCTTTCCAACATCTTTACAAGCAGAAAGTATGTCCTTGCCATGAACGAAGCTATTGTTCCTCTTGCAAATTCTGTGGAAGAACTTCTTCGACATGTGTCTTCTTTGAGAAGTACTGGTGTTGACATCATCATCGAAATCATCCATAAAATTGCATCCTTTGGAGATGGGATTGACGCAGGATCTTCTTCAGGAAAAGCTAATGAAGACAGTGCAATGGAAACCAATTCTGAAGACAAAGAAAATGAAAGCCATTGTTGCCTTGTAGGTACCGCAGAAACTACTGCTGAGGGGATAAATGATGAGCATTTCATTCAGCTTTGCATTTTTCATTTGATGGTATTGATTCACCGTACTATGGAAAATTCTGAAACATGTCGGCTATTTGTAGAAAAATCCGGAATTGAAGCTTTATTAAAGCTGCTTTTACGACCTACCATTGCACAATCCTCGGATGGCATGTCTATTGCTTTGCATAGCACCATGGTCTTTAAGGGTTTTGCTCAACATCACTCCACTCCTTTGGCACATGCCTTCTGTACCTCTCTTAGAGAGCACTTGAATGTAGCATTAACTGGGTTTGGTGCATCTTCAGGACCTTTGTTACTGGATCCAAAGATGACAACTGATAACATATTTTCTTCACTTTTCCTGGTTGAGTTTCTTCTCTTTCTTGCTGCATCCAAAGACAACAGGTGGGTGACTGCTTTGCTTACCGAATTTGGAAATGGAAATAAAGATGTTCTTGAAAACATTGGTCGCATCCACCGTGAAGTCTTGTGGCAAATTGCTCTTCTTGAAAATGCAAAGCTTGATATAGAAGATGATGGTTCTTGTTCCACTACTGATTCACAACAGGCAGAAGTTGATGCAAACGAAAGTGCAGAACAAAGGTACAATTCTATCAGGCAATTTCTTGATCCTTTACTGAGGAGGAGGACTTCAGGATGGAGTGTAGAATCACAATTTTTTGACCTTATTAACCTGTACCGAGATCTAGGACGTGCCCCTGGTTCTCAGCACCGATCAAATTCTGTTGGTGCTACAAACAGGCGGGTAGGATCCAGTAATCAGTTGCATTCTTCCGAGTCTGCAGATGTCCCAGTGGCTGTGAATAAGAAGGAATGTGACAAGCAGAGAACGTATTATACCTCCTGTTGTGACATGGTTAGATCACTTTCATTTCACATTACACATTTGTTCCAAGAGTTGGGAAAAGTAATGCTGCAACCTTCTCGCCGTCGTGATGATATTGTGAGTGTGAGTCCTGCTTCAAAATCAGTGGCTTCTACTTTTGCTATCATTGCTTTAGATCACATGAATTTTGGTGGCCATGTTGAGGAAGCATCAATATCAACAAAATGTCGTTATTTTGGTAAAGTCATTGATTTTATTGATGGGATTCTAATGGAAAGGCCCGAGTCCTGCAATCCCATTTTACTGAATTGCTTGTATGGGCATGGAGTTATTCAATCAGTATTGACTACATTTGAAGCCACTAGTCAGTTGCTATTTGCAGTTAATCGGACTCCTGCATCGCCAATGGAAACTGATGATGGGAATGGGAAGCAGTATGATGACAAGGAAGATACAGATCATTTGTGGATATATGGTTCTTTGGCTAGTTATGGTAAATTTATGGACCATCTAGTGACCTCCTCTTTCATATTATCTTCTTTCACAAAGCCTTTACTTGCACAACCCCTTAGTGGTGATACCCCCTTTCCACGAGATGCTGAGATATTTGTTAAAGTCCTCCAATCTATGGTGTTGAAAGCTGTGCTCCCCGTTTGGACTCATTCCCAGTTCGTTGATTGTAGTCATGAATTTATTTCTAATGTTATCTCTATCATTAGGCATGTTTATTCAGGGGTTGAAGTAAAAAATGTAAATGGCAGTGCTCGTATTACTGGGCCTCCTCCTAATGAAACAGCAATTTCAACCATTGTAGAGATGGGATTTTCCAGAGCAAGAGCAGAAGAAGCTTTGAGGCATGTTGGATCAAATAGTGTGGAATTGGCGATGGAGTGGCTGTTTTCCCACCCAGAGGACATTCAAGAAGATGATGAACTTGCACGTGCACTGGCCATGTCCCTTGGAAACTCTGAATCAGAGCCTAAGGATGCTGCTGCAAGTGACTGCATTCCTCAACTTGAGGAAGAGGTGGTCCATCTTCCTCCTGTTGGTGAGTTGTTATCAACTTGTACTAAACTTCTTCAAAAGGAGCCTCTTGCTTTTCCTGTCCGTGACTTGCTCATGATGATCTGCTCTCAGAATGACGGTCAATATAGATCCAATGTTGTCACTTTTATTGTTGATCGGATCAAAGAATGCGGATTGGTTTCTGGTAATGGAAATAATACCATGCTTGCTGCTTTATTTCATGTTCTTGCTTTGATTCTTAATGAGGATGCTGTTTCACGGGAAGCTGCTTCAATGAGTGGTTTGATAAATATTACTTCAGATCTTCTCTACCAGTGGGATTCTAGTCTTGGTAGCAGTGAGAAAAATCAGGTGCCAAAATGGGTTGCTGCTGCCTTTCTTGCACTGGAGAGGCTTTTGCAAGTTGATCAAAAATTGAATTCTGAAATTGCAGAGTTGTTGAAGAAGGAAGCTGTGAATGTTCAACAGACATCAGTTCTCATTGATGAGGATAAGCAACACAAATTACAATCTGCATTGGGACTTTCTACCAAGTATGCAGATGTACATGAACAGAAGAGGCTTGTTGAGATAGCTTGTAGTTATATGAAGAACCAAGTTCCCTCAGATACAATGCATGCTATTTTGCTACTTTGTTCCAATCTTACGAGGAATCATTCTGTTGCTCTTACCTTTTTTGATGCTGGTGGTTTAAGTTCACTTCTTTCTCTGCCAACCAGTAGCCTCTTTCCTGGTTTTGACAATGTTGCTGCTGGTATTGTCCGTCATGTTATTGAAGATCCACTAACACTCCAGCAAGCAATGGAATCTGAGATAAAACACAGTCTTGTAGCTGCATCTAACCGCCATCCAAATGGGAGGGTCAATCCACGAAATTTCCTTTTAAGTTTGGCTTCGGTAATTTCCCGGGATCCAATAATATTTATGCAAGCTGCTCAATCTGTTTGCCAAATTGAAATGGTGGGTGAAAGACCTTACATTGTCTTGTTGAAAGATCGGGATAAAGAGAAGTCCAAGGAGAAGGATAAATCACTGGAGAAAGATAAATCACATAATAATGATGGAAAAGTTTGTTTGGGAAGTACAACCTCAACAGCTCCCGGGAATGTGCATGGAAAACTTCACGATTCAAACTCAAAGAATGTCAAATACAAAAAGCCCACTCAAAGTTTTGTCAATGTGATAGAACTTCTTCTTGAATCTATATGCACATTTGTTGCCCCCCCTCTGAAGAATGATATTGTTTCAAATGTCGCCCGTGGCTCCCCTGCATCAAGTGAGATGGACATTGATGTTTCTGCAATTAGGGGGAAAGGAAAAGCAGTTGCCACTGTGTCTGGGGGAAATGAAACCAGCAGCGAGGAAGCATCTGCATCACTTGCAAAGATAGTATTTATTTTGAAGCTTCTGATGGAGATATTGTTGATGTACTCATCGTCTGTTCATGTTCTGCTTCGGCGGGATGCTGAAATGAGCAGCAGTAGGGGCTTTAATCAAAAGAGTCATTCTAGTGTTGGTGCGGGAGGTATATTCTACCATATTCTTCGGAATTTTCTTCCTTATTCTCGAAATTCCAGAAAGGACAAGAAAGTTGATGGTGATTGGAGGCAGAAACTAGCAACCAGGGCTAATCAGTTTATGGTAGCTGCTTGTGTTCGGTCTTCAGAGGCAAGGAGGAGGGTTTTTACCGAGATTAGCAATATAATTAATGAATTTGTTGATTCATGTAATGGCATTATGCCAAAGCCACCAGACAATGAAATTCAGGTTTTTGTTGATCTACTTAATGATATTTTGGCTGCTCGGACACCTGCTGGCTCAAGCATATCATCTGAGGCCTCTGTAACTTTCATGGATGCTGGTCTAGTTAAATCTTTTACTCATACATTACAGGCTTTGGACTTGGACCATGCTGACTCGTCTAAAGTTGCTACTGGTATTATCAAAGCTCTTGAATTAGTAACGAAGGAGCATGTTCATTCAGTTGAATTGAGTGCAGGAAAGGGTGATAATCAAACAAAGCCTTCTGATCCTAGTCAATCTGGAAGAATGGATAATATTGGTCACACATCTCAGTCTCAGTCCATGGAAACAATATCTCAGGCCAATCACGATTCCCTTCAAGTTGACCATGTTGGGTCGTACAATGTGATCCAGTCTTATGGTGGGTCTGAAGCTGTTACTGATGATATGGAACATGATCATGATCTTGATGGAGGCTTTGCTCCCACTAATGAAGATGAGTTCATGCATGAAACTGGTGAGGATGCTAGAGGTCGTCAAACTGGGATTGAAAATGTGGGGCTACAATTTGAAATCCAATCTCATGGACAAGAAAATCTTGATGATGAGGATGAGGGTGACATGTCCGGAGATGAGGGTGAAGATGTAGATGAAGATGATGAAGATGATGAGGAACACAATGATTTGGAAGAAGATGAAGTCCATCACTTGCCACATCCTGACACTGATCACGAGGATCATGAAATTGATGATGATTTTGATGAAGTGATGGAGGAGGAGGAGGAGGATGAGGATGAGGATGATGAAGATGGTGTTATACTAAGACTTGAGGAGGGAATTAATGGAATTAATGTTTTTGATCATATTGAGGTTTTTGGAAGAGACAATAGTTTTCCAAATGAATCTCTTCATGTGATGCCAGTTGAAGTTTTTGGATCTAGACGTCCAGGGCGTACGACCTCTATTTACAGCCTTTTGGGCAGAAGTGGTGATAATGCTGCTCCTTCACGCCATCCACTTTTAGTTGGTCCTTCTTCCTCATTTCACCCATCTACTGTCCAATCAGGTCACTTCCTTTCTCAAATTGTTGTTGATGTTTTATTATAATAATGTCTTCCCCTTCTTTTTGTTTTTCGATTCAGTGATTCAGTAATGCCACGATTATGTATTTTTTCTAATTTACAGATAGTATAACAGAGAGCTCAACGGGTTTGGATAATATCTTTCGATCACTGCGGAGTGGACGTCATGGACACCGCTTGAACTTGTGGAGTGATAATAACCCGCAAAGCAGTGGGTCAAATGCTGGTGCTGTACCACAGGGTCTTGAGGAGTTTCTTGTCTCTCAATTGAGGCGACCTACTGCTGACAAGTCATCTGATAATAATGTAGCAGAAGCAGGTCCTCAGAATAAAGTTGAGGTCAACCAGATGCACAATCCTGCAAGTTCACAGCTAGACATTCCAGTAGAAAACAATGCAATTCAGGGAGGTGGTAATGTGACTGCTGCATCAATTGATAACACTGACAACAATGCTGATATCAGACCTGTAGGAAATGGAACTCTGCAAACAGATGTATCGAACACTCACTCTCAGGCAGTTGAGATGCAGTTTGAGCATAATGATGCAGCCGTGCGAGATGTCGAAGCTGTGAGTCAGGAGAGTAGTGGTAGTGGGGCAACTTTTGGTGAAAGCCTTCGCAGCCTAGATGTTGAGATTGGAAGTGCCGATGGTCATGATGACGGTGGAGAAAGGCAGGTTTCTGCAGATAGAATAGCAGGTGATTCACAGGCTGCACGTACAAGAAGAGCAACTGTGCCTTTTGGTCATTCTTCTCCTGTAGGTGTCAGAGATGCATCCCTCCACAGTGTTACTGAAGTTTCAGAAAATTCAAGCCGAGATGCAGATCAGGAAGGTCCAGCAGCTGAGCAGCAGGTGAACAGTGATGCTGGATCAGCAGCAATTGATCCTGCCTTTCTGGATGCTCTTCCTGAGGAGCTGCGTGCCGAAGTTCTCTCAGCCCAGCAGGGTCAAGTAGCTCAACCATCAAATGCTGAGTCACAAAACAATGGGGATATTGATCCTGAGTTCCTTGCAGCACTTCCCCCAGACATTCGAGCTGAAGTTCTAGCTCAGCAACAAGCACAAAGACTACATCAATCTCAGGAGTTGGAAGGGCAACCTGTTGAAATGGATACTGTCTCAATAATTGCAACATTTCCTTCAGAATTACGAGAAGAGGCAAGCTTGTCTGTTGAATCCAGTTTTTGCTAAAAGTGAGCATGTATCTGAAGATTTTTTTTTTTTGTTCAGGTTCTATTAACATCCTCTGATGCTATCCTTGCCAACCTTACACCTGCTCTTGTTGCTGAGGCAAATATGTTGCGGGAAAGGTTTGCACATAGATACAGTCGCACCCTCTTTGGTATGTATCCGAGAAGTCGCAGAGGTGAAACTTCTAGGCGTGAAGGTATTGGTTCTGGCCCAGATGGGGCAGGGGGAAGCATTACTTCACGCAGGTCTGCTGGAGCTAAATTTGTTGAAGCTGATGGAGCACCTCTAGTGGACACTGAAGCTCTGCATGCCATGATTAGGCTATTTCGCATAGTTCAGGTATTACTTGCCAATAGGCACTGGGAAGAAGTCCTTCAAAATAAGCACAACTTCATTGGTTACACATTTTTTTCTTAATTTTTTCAGCCACTATATAAAGGTCAATTGCAGAGGCTTCTTTTAAATCTTTGTGCCCATAGTGAAACCAGAATTTCCCTGGTGAAAATTCTGATGGACTTACTGTTGCTTGATGTAAGAAAGCCGGCTAGTTATTTTAGTGCAGTTGAACCTCCATACAGACTATATGGTTGTCAGAGCAATGTAATGTACTCACGTCCTCAATCTTTTGATGGTAAGAAAACTTGATTAACATTTATTTCTTTGTTTGTATTTACAGTTATAGATTTAGTCAGTGCACAGCTTTTAAATTTATCTTCCTGGTTTTAATTTCTTAAAGGGACTTCTGTTTTATATAGTTCATGCTTGTTTTAACTAGTGACAGTTGATGTTATTTGAAAGATGTTCCTCGCACCCTCCTCCCACTCTCCAATGGTGTATAATTATTAATACATTGTATATTTTTAATTGTGTAGGAGTTCCCCCATTACTCTCTCGGCGAATACTTGAAACACTCACCTATCTTGCTCGCCATCATCCATATGTGGCAAGAATTTTGCTTCAGTTTAGGCTGCATCATCCTTCAGTGAGACAACCAGATAATGCTAATGTTGCACGTGGCAAAGCTGTGGTGGTTGTTGAAGATGAAACAAATGCAGGATACATATCTATTGCAATGCTTTTGGGTCTCTTGAAACAACCCCTTTATTTGAGGAGCATAGCTCATCTTGAGCAGGTGATGATTTGAATTTATTGATATCTTTAGCACATCCATTTGTGTACTTGCTTGCAATGCTGACATGATTTTCATTTTCAGTTGCTAAATTTGCTGGATGTTATCATTGATAGTGCTAGAAGCAAGTCTAGTTCATCTGATAGGTCTCAAATATCTACTGAGCCAGTATTGGGTCCGCAAATTTCTGCAATGGAGGTAGACGTGAATATTGATACAGTTATATCTTCTGCTTCAGAGGCGTCTCCTCAAGTCAATGAATCCTCCAAACCCACAACTTCCAGTAGTAAGGAATGTCAGGCTCAGCAAGTATTGTGTGATCTACCACAAGCAGAACTTCAGCTTCTTTGCTCGTTACTTGCTCTAGAAGGGTATGGTTATGATTATGATTTTAGATTACAGTTAATTCTTTTATCTGGGATTTTTTCACTTTGCCTTAATTTGGTGTATTTACTTTTGATATCTGAACTTCTTACTTTGGGAGAGTGGTACGAGTCATAAGTTTTCCTGGCATGAGGTTCCGTTTTTTAATTAGACCATTCATTACTTGGGTCTTGCGCTTGTTCCAATTTATGTTTTATTTTATTATTACTCCACAATTCAAAGTCTATTGGGTCTGGCTATTTTTCTAAAAACAATGTTTTAGAATTTAGCAATGTAGATTTCATCTAATGTTTCTTGTATTCCTTTCAGTTTGTCTGACAATGCATATGGTCTTGTTGCGGAGGTAATGAAAAAGCTGGTGGCCATTGCTCCAATTCACTGTAAGTTTTTTGTCACTCATCTGGCAGAAGCAGTTCGAAATTTGACTTCATCTGCAATGGACGAGTTGCGCACCTTTAGTGAGGCAATGAAAGCTCTTCTCAGTACAACATCTTCTGATGGCGCTGCAATTTTAAGAGTTTTGCAAGCCTTGAGTTCCCTTGTTACCTCATTGGCTGAGAAAGAGAATGATGGAATAACTCCTGCACTTTCTGAAGTTTGGGGAATCAATTCAGCCTTAGAGCCCTTGTGGCATGAGCTGAGCAGTTGTATAAGCAAGATAGAGGCCTACTCTGAGTCAGTATCCGAGTCTATTACCCCTTCTAGAACATCTGTGTCCAAACCATCCAGTGTTATGCCTCCACTTCCTGCTGGTTCTCAAAATATTTTGCCATACATAGAGTCATTTTTTGTTTTTTGTGAGAAACTACATCCTGCTCAGCCAAATGCTAGTACTGTTACAAGTGTTCCTGTAATATCTGATGTGGAAGATGCCAGCACATCTGGTACTCGGCAGAAAACATCTGGACCTGCTACAAAACTAGATGAGAAACATGCTGCTTTTGCCAAGTTTTCAGAAACGCATAGGAAACTATTGAATGCTTTTATCAGGCAAAATCCTGGCTTGCTGGAGAAATCTTTTTCTCTTATGCTGAAGACTCCAAGATTTATTGATTTTGATAACAAGCGATCCCACTTCCGATCAAAAATTAAACATCAACATGACCATCATCACAGCCCATTAAGAATATCAGTGAGAAGGGCGTATGTTCTTGAGGATTCATATAACCAGCTTCGCATGAGATCAACTCAAGATTTGAAGGGAAGGTTGACTGTTCACTTCCAAGGTGAAGAAGGTATTGATGCAGGTGGGCTTACAAGGGAATGGTATCAATTGTTGTCCAGAGTTATTTTTGACAGAGGAGCACTGCTCTTTACTACAGTAGGCAATGACTCAACATTTCAGCCAAACCCTAACTCTGTTTACCAAACAGAACATCTATCTTATTTCAAATTTGTTGGTAGAGTGGTGAGTTCTTCTTACAAATGTTCTTAATGTATGCGTTTAGTGGTTGCATATGCCTTTTACTTATCCCTTTCTACACTATCCAGGTTGGAAAAGCTTTATTTGATGGTCAGCTCTTGGACGTCCATTTTACTCGATCATTCTACAAGCACATCCTAGGGGTCAAAGTTACATACCATGATATTGAAGCTATTGACCCTGCCTATTTCAGAAATTTGAAATGGATGCTTGAGGCAAGTGTCTTTTTGTAGTTTTTCCGATAGCCTTGTCAGTCTTCGCAATAGTTACTTTTGTATTCATTGTGAAAATTATCTCATGTTTATGGTATAACTGCAGAATGATATCAGTGATGTTCTGGATCTTACTTTTAGCATTGATGCAGATGAGGAAAAGTTGATTTTGTATGAGCGGACAGAGGTTCTGACTTTATTTCAAAACTATTGAGATGATTTTTTAATATATTGGACTTGCACATTATTTGTGATCTAATTTTAATGAGCTTTGTATTAGGTGACTGATTATGAGCTGATTCCTGGTGGACGGAATATGAAAGTTACAGAGGAGAATAAGCACCAATATGTTGATTTGGTTGTTGAGCATCGATTGACTACTGCTATTCGTCCTCAAATAAATGCTTTCTTGGAAGGGTTCAATGAATTGATTCCCAGGGAGTTAATATCTATATTCAATGACAAAGAGCTGGAATTATTGATCAATGGACTTCCTGATATTGATTGTGCGTCTTTTTCAATATTAACATCACCTTTATTGATGCCACACATTTATTTTCTCTCAATGCTGGCTATCTTTATTAGTGTTCAAATTCTGTAAAATAATATTTAACAATCTTTTCTACATTTCATTTCAGTGGATGACTTGAGAGCAAATACAGAATATTCTGGGTATAGTGGTGCATCACCAGTTATACAATGGTTTTGGGAAGTTGTTCAAAGTTTCAGCAAAGAAGACAAAGCTAGATTGCTCCAGTTTGTGACAGGCACATCCAAGGTATTGGTTTTGAGTTTTTAAACCTTATGATCTTTATGTCTTTGTTTACAATAACAATTTTCAGTGATTTTCCATCTTGAATCATGGCCGCGTTGCTGCTTGTGCCTTTACATTGGAATAATTATCTTTTCTTCTCAATACCTTTGTGTTTAGATCCAAAAATGAATTCAATTAATCAAATCGAGTTCCTGTGCTTTGGGTTTATTTCAAAACATCGAGAATCACGTCTCACAATATTGAGAATGTTGAATACTTGTTTTTCAATGGAAATGCTTTAGTGAAAAAACACTCCTCAGATTTCCTATATGTACACACTTGAAAAAGGTTTCGAAATATGGAAGAAATTATGATGCAAGTTCTTAGTCTAAATAATACAAGAGGATACGTTATATAGAATTCTACCACCATAGAAAATAAATACAATAATTAGTGACAACTCTTTTGTATCCTTACAATATCTCAATAGACACAATACTTAATATTATCTTCTCCTAACTCAACATTCACATTCCAGAATTAATCAAGTTTTTGATTCGGAATTGCCTTTACCTTTTAATGCAGCAATTGTCATTCCCAATAGTCAAGTTTCTTGTAGATAAGTTTCCAAAAGACAACTTAAGGGAGAAGTATAAGTAGTTGGCTTTGTTTTCATGAGAACTATTAATTTAGTGATTTGAGTTGTGATGGAGACAAGACGTGTTGATTGTTTTGTTCCTGTCAATATACACCCTTGATCTAATCTATACTTGTTTACATCAAAAGACAGTATCAAATATCATTCTTATAATAATAAAAAATTATGATGGTTCCTTGTGTTGTTTATCTTATCATACATTATACAATTAGGGGGTCTTATTTTCGCTACCGACATTTCAGGTGCCTTTGGAGGGTTTTAGCGCTCTTCAAGGAATTTCAGGTGCCCAGAGGTTTCAGATACACAAGGCATATGGCAGCTCTGATCACTTGCCTTCTGCACATACTTGGTACCTTTTTTCAACTTTTCATTTTCTTGTAGCTTCAATCAACTTTTTTTAAGAGTTCTGAACTATATTTAATCACTTGTTGGATCAATTATTATTATGTCTTAGTTTCACGGAGTCTTTTATTTGCAGTTTCAATCAATTAGATTTGCCGGAGTACCCATCTAAACAACATTTGGAAAAGAGGTTACTGCTTGCCATTCATGAAGCAAATGAGGGCTTCGGATTTGGTTGACAAGTTTTTTGTTTCTTTTTTGGGAGGGGGTGGGTGACGAAATCAAACTGTATTACATTTTAGGTTAAAAGCTTTTACTGGGGGTTCACAAGATTTTCAACATTATATCATGTTAATATGCTGTACAGTTCTATATTTGCAATGGGAAATGCTTCGGCGGTTTTTCAATAACCTGTTCAGTGTGCCTTTGGCACCGACGGGTCACTCATTTTTCCAGAACGACAAGTAGATCTCCTCAATGTTTCTATCAGACCTAAAATTTATTAGTATTTGGAAGGTAAGCACCACGTTCTTTCTCTGTTTTAGTTTTTATTTATCTTATTTTTGCTTCATTGCCATGTTATTCTGTATTATTTTTTTGTCGTAGAAATTTTAATGTTGAGAACTGCACGTGTTAAATACGTTGTTTTGCGTAAAGTTGAATAATGTAGATAAATCGTGTATAATTAGATTTAAGAAAAACAAAGAAAATATATTATTGATTCCCGATTAGTGTTGGTATTTTATTCTTGAACGTCATAATTAGAATGTTTCCTGTATTTTTACAATTCATTGTGTGATTATTTCTACTTATTTAGAAATGAAATAAAGTAATGAAAAAGAAAAACAATAATAAAATTAAATTGTACATTTTTTCTTATTTCTTTTCTTCTAATCTCATTTTCATCAAATCTTAGGCATTTGAAAAATTATAAAATAACAAAAGAATATAAATATTTTGTTATGCATGAATTTTAAGATTTATTACGATAACTACTACTAATTGCCATTTAATTTTAAAGTTTCCTAATATAGAGGAAAAAAATGAGTATTGATTTAAATTGGATAAATGTTACCTCCAAATTCTATGCTGAATATTTATAACTACAATATCTTTATACTAATTAAAATTGAGGAAAAATATCCGATAAAGAATCTTGGATTATTTATTTTAAAACTATTAGACTATGTTGCCTATTTAATTTTCTTTTAACTCATTAATTCTTTGTATACTATCATCTAAAATTGTTTTTTATTTGCTATTACTGTAATTTTTCCATTATACAGAGTATTTTTTAGTCGATAACAAAAGAAACTAAAAAAAATATGTACAAGTTTATTTAATCTTTCCAATTGGAGAAATGGATAAAGTGATTATTTACCTTTTTAAATATCGAAGTTATATTAAAATGTCACCCTTAATATGTGTATTCTTTCTTTTATATAAAATTGAAAGCGTAAGTATTTGTTTAGTATAAAGTCCTTTATAGTTTTCGAGAAAAAAAATCTATAATAAATTCAACTCACAGTGTAAGGACATATAAGAAAGTACATGATAATTTGATAATTTGATAATTTTGTTGATCAAATGATGAAACTCAAGCTAAATAAATATATTGATTCGTTATTATAATTTGAAAATTGTACTGTCTGTCGCGTCAGGTCGGAATCTGACCTAGTCCCATTTCATAAAGCAGCTCGGCCAAGTAGTTCGGATGAACCAAATAGGTTGGGTAGGTCGGGTAAGTCGGAATTCATAAATTTCAGACTAGATCAGGCTTACCAGGCCCATATCCCGCAACTATTGTAAAGATCTAAATTGTTTTGATCGGAGAGGATGAGGGAGATAAAATAAAGGATTATGGCCGAGATAAAAGGATTTGGTTGGCAAGGTAGGTGACGAGAAAATAGGAAGCAAAAAAGATAAAGAGGAAAAAAGGAAGAAAGGAAGGGGGCACTGAGAGAAAGACAGAAAAGAGAGAGAGAATGAGAGAGAAAAGGGATAGTGAGAGAAATTTGTGTTTTGATCCTGACTGAGTCGCTTCTTTTAGTTTAGGAACAGAACATTGGCGCTCACCGTGGGGCTCGGTAAAACTAGATACCGACACCACTTATCCTGAGACAATGCCATGGACATTCCAACGGGAAGCAATGGAGACGAGGCTCTTACTATAGAAAAAGTAATGCAACATATCAAAAGACTGCAGAAGGAAAATGAGGACATGCGACAACAAGTAGAAGGGGAACGAACTCAGTGGCTAGCTGATGAGGAGAGACGCCGTCGAGATTTGGAGGTCGAGCACGAGAGACTGTGGAAAGAATCTGTAGAATCTCGTCAACGCCTTGAAGAATCCCTACGTCGACAAGAGCAGTTGCATAAGTATAATGAAGAATTGCGCACCTAGATGAGGGATCAAGGCCATTTCCGAGATCGAGGTTTGTCCAGAGGAAACCTTGAAACTGAAAAAGGACACCCTCTGGCGCGTCGAGTCATAGAAGAGGTGGTGCCCCCACATTTTCTCATCCCCAAAGTAACCCCATTCACCGGGAAGGGTGACCCAGAGTCTCACCTAAAGGCGTTTCGGGCTCAGATGCTCATATCAGGAGGGAACGACGCACTTCGATGCAAAATGTTCGTGGGGACTTTGACAGGCACGACACTAAAATGGTTCAGTAAAATTCCTAATGGCTCTATCACCACGTTCTCGGACTTCTCGCGATTATTTATGGATCGTTTTTCTGTTAATCGCCCAAAGCAACTCCAAATAGCATATATGTTTGACATCAAACAGAAACCTGAGGAGACCTTGAAGCAGTTTCTCAATAGATTCTACGACGCAAGCGTGGGACTCCTAAATCCTAGCGAGGAGATGCTAGTGGGAGCTTTTGTCAAAGGGCTCCGAGCGAACCTCTTCTGTGAATCGTTGATCAGATCGCCTGTGATCACTTTGGCAAAGGTACGAAGCGGAGCAGCAATCCATATTGAAACAGAGGAGGCAATGCAGCGCAAAAGATCGGAGGAGACGTCCGATAGCCAATCACAAAAGCAGAGATTCTCGACGACAAATACTGGAGGCCTCAAGTACTCGGGGTCGAACCAAGTTTTCCCCTTACAAAGATCAAAGATCCCCCGAAAAGAGATTCTCAAAATCAACATACCCACAGCTGACCAAGTCCAAGTCCCATATCTTGAAAGACAAGGAGATGGTTAGACATTTACGCTTCCCCAGTGAAACTACCAGACTATTGGGAAAAGATACCCGAGCATGGTGCGAATTCCATAAAACGCACAGACACGATACTGAAGGTTGTTTCTTGTTAACCAGCCAACTAGCCAACCTTGCCCGACGAGGCCTAATACAGAGTTATCTGAGGCCGAAAAATATTAGAAAAGTTACGAATAGCCAAAGTGGAAGCCTAGCGGGGGAGCAACACGAAATACCAATATTAGGGGATTTCAATACCATCGCGGGTGGATTTGCAGGAGGTGGAACCACAAGGTCGGGTCGTAAACGTTATGCTCGGAGTGTCATGATGACAGATATGATAAGATGCGAAACTTCTGCACCCAAGCTGATTTTTTCTGAAGAAGACCTCGAAGACGTCAGCCCACATGAGGATGACCCCGTTGTGTTGTCAGTCATAATGATAGGCAGAAATGTACATCGAGTATTAATCGATCAAGGAAGCTCAGCGGACGTAATGTTTTGGGATACCTTCGTAGGAATACAAGTTCCCCGAGACCAACTTCGCCCCTACGATGGAATTCTAGTAGGCTTCTCAGGAGAACGTTATGTGGACCTGAGAACTACTTTCTCGGACAAGAATGCTGCAAAAACAATCACGATTCGATATATAGTGGTCAACACTCCTTCGGCATACAATTTATTACTGGGAGGCCATCACTGAACAAACTCAGAGCTGTAGTCTCAATGGCCCATCTCAAGATGAAGTTTGCAGTCGATGACAAAGTTGTAACAATGAGGGTTGACCAAGAAGTAGCTCGGAAATGTTATGAAAATAGTCTCCGCACGCTACGGAATATGTACAGCATAGCCCAATCCGCAGTGAGTTCCCCTCCTAACGCCAATGACAACACTGAGCTCGACCCCCGAGCTCGACCCGACCATTACGGTCCTCAACCGATAGGAGAATTAAAAGAGTTTGAAGTCGCCCCAGGTCGGAAACTCTGGATAGGGTCGACCTCGACGCTCGTACAGAAGAGGAATTACGCAAGGTCCTTCGAGAGAATGTGATATCATTTGCTTGGTTGGCAAAGGACATGCCTGGGATTAATCGAGATATAATCTGCCATCGTCTCAACGTTAAACCACAAGCCAAGGCTAAAGTTCAAAGACGACAGAGACTCACTAAGGATAAGGCAGAGGCAGTGACAGAGGAGATCAAAAAACTCAGAGAAGTAGGACATATTAGGGAAATACAATACCCGGAGTGGTTGGCTAACGTAGTCATGGTGAAGAAAGCCAACGGGAAATGGAGGATGTGCGTTGATTTCACAGATTTAAGCTCGGCTTGCCCAAAAGACTCTTATCCATTACCAAATATTGACGTGCTGGTTGATAGGGTTTCTGGATGTGGATTACTAAGTTTTATGGACGCTTACACAGGATACAACCAGATCAGAATGCACCCCGAAGATGAGGACAAAACTGCCTTCATGGAAATCAAGGCTAACTTTTGCTATAAAGTTATGCCTTTTGGCTTAAAAAACGCAAGAGTAACATACCAGAGGATGATGGACTGAATCCTTCAACCTATGCTCGATCGCAATGTCGAGGCATATGTAGACGACATGGTAGTGACCTCGATCTCAAACAGCAACCACGCCCAAGACCTTCAAGAACTTTTCAACACAATCAACAAGTTCCAATTAAGGTTAAATCCAGAAAAGTGTGTCTTCGGTGTAAAGGCAGGTAAATTCTTGAGTTTTATGTTAACGGAGCGAGGGATTGAAGCCAATCCTGATAAATGCTCGGCCATCATAAATATGGTCAGCCCTCGATCCGTCAAGGAAGTTCAACGACTAACAGGAAGGATGACGTCCTTATCCAGATTCCTGTCGAGGAGTGGAGATAGAGGTCGTCCTTATTTCCAGTGTTTAAGGAAAAACGACAAATTCCAGTGGATAGCTGAGTGTGAAGAGGCCCTACAACAGTTAAAAGAATATCTTGGCCGACCTCCGGTACTTTGTAGACCAGAAAAGGGGCACCATCTGCAGTTGTACATCACTGTAACCGAGCATGCGATCAGCTCGGTCTTGGTCCAGGAGATTGAACAGAGACAAAAACCGATTTACTTTGTAAGCCGACTCTTAAATGGAGCAGAGAAGAAATATCCTACTTTAGAAAAAGCTGCCCTTGCAGTCATCGTTTCAGCCAGAAAGCTCAAGCCTTATTTTCACTGTTTTAGTATCTAGGTCAAAACCGACCTTCCTGTAAGACAGGTTCTGAAAAAGATGGACATGACCGGTCGGTTGGTAAAATGGGCCATAGAGTTAGCTGAGTATGAGATCGCATATGAACCTCGAGGACCGATAAAAGCTCAAGCTCTCGTTGATTTTGTAGCCGAGCTTACGCTTCCCGAGGCCTCAGAAAATGTTCTCATACCAGGAGATGGCCAGGATCCCTCAGTTTGGGTATTATCAATCGACGGAGCATCCAATCAACGGGGAAGCAAAGCTGGGGTCGTGCTCGAAGGCCCCGGTGGTTTACTCATCGAACAATCGCTAAAATTCTCCTTCAAAGCCAGCAATAACCAGACTGAATATGAGGTCCTAATAGCTGGCATGTTATTGGCCAAAAAAATGGGGGCCCGACGAATGGCAAGAAGAAGTGATTCACTCCTTGTCACGGGACAAGTCAATGGTGAATTCTCTGCGAAGGATCCTCAGTTGGCAAGATACTTAGACTACGTAAAGTCCTTAAGCAAAGCCTTTCTGACTTTTGAGTTAATTCACGTACCTTGGCAGCATAACAATCGTGCCGACCTACTCTCCAAACTAGCCAGTTGCACCAAACCAGGTCAACAAAAGTCAGTTATAAAGGAGACCTTAGTAAAACCAAGTGTAGATACTTTGGATGGAATAGCTGTGATGATTCTTAGTAACAGGGTAGCATCATATTCTTGGATGGCGCCTATCAAAGCATATTTGGCAGACGGCATATTACCAACAGACTCGGAGGAGGCCAAGAGGATTCAAAGGCATTCTTCTCGTTACACCCTGCTCGATGGACACCTCTTTCGCTTTGGATATTCAAGACCAATCTTGACCTGTATCGATTTAGAGGAATCTAAGAGGATCATGACTGAACTACATGAGGGAATATGCGGTTCGCACATAGGAGGTCGGGCCCTTATGCTGCGAATCGTCCGAGCTGGGTATTTCTGTCCTTCCATGAAAACGGATTGTCTAAACCACGTTAAACGATGTGATTAATGTCAACGTCATGAAAACCTGCAACGCGCTCCCCCCGAAGTCTTACACTCAATAAACCCTCTGTGACCATTCCATTCATGGGGAATTGACATAGTAGGACCATTTCCTATGGCAGCTCGGCAACTGAAATTCCTAATCGTGGCGATAGAATATCTGACAAAATGGATAGAGGCTGAGCCCGTAAGTTCTATCTCAGCTTCGACAGTGAAAAAGTTCATTTGGAAGAATATTGTGTGTAGATTTGCGGTACCTCGCCGTATAATTTCTGACAACGGGACACAGTTCGCGAGCTCCCAAGTACGAGACTTGTGCCGCAAATTAGGCATTAAACAACAGTTCTCCTTTGTAGAACACCCACAGACAAATGGACAGGCTGAAGCAGCAAATAAGGTGATCCTTAGAGCTCTTAAACGTCGGATTCTTACAACAAAGTCCCTATGGCCTGAAGAAATATCAAGAATCTTATGGGCCTACCACACCACTCCGCAAAAAACAACGCACGAAACACCGTTTAGCCTGGTATATGGGACTGATGCCCTCTTACCAATCGAAGTCGGTAATCTTCCCGATAGATTACACCGATCTACAACAGAAGAAAATGATCAGGATATCCAAGCAAATCTTGATGTCTTAGAAGAAGTCCGAGAATTGGCAAGAATTACCGGTGAAGCAACTAAAAGACGAGTGGAGCGCAAGTACAAAACAAAAGTTGTACCCAGAAGCTTCAAGGAGAATGACCTGGTGTTAAGGCGAGCACATTTGGTGGAGTCGGGAGATAAACTCTCCCCAAAGTGGCTAGGCCCCTTCCGAATTCGAGAGGTTCTTCCAACAGGTGCTTACCAGATGGAAACATTAGATGGAACTACTATCCCGAGAACATGGAACGCTGCAAACTTACGATTTTATTTTAGCTAGTACATTTTTTCATTTTCTTTTGTAGGACATGCATGAATTATCTCTAAATAAAATCCCCACACTCTTTTTCCCTCCGGGCAACCGTAGGGTTTTTTAACGAGGTGGTGGTAATTTTTCCTATATGTTTTCTTAACCATTATCTTTTCGATGTAACTTGCAGCTCGGACCGACCTCGCTACGTGTGAGAAGAAAACCTCAGTACGCTGAGGGCTCAAAGCTCGGTCCGACCTCGCTATGTGCGAGAAGAAAACCTCAATACGCTGAGGGCTTAAAGCTCGGTCCGACCTCGCTACGTGCGAGAAGAAAACCTCAGTACGCTGAGGGCTCAAAGTTCAGTCCGACCTCGCTACGAGCGAGAGGAAAACCTCAGTACGCTGAGGGCTCAAAGCTCGGTCCGACCTCGCTACGACGAGAAGAAAACCTCAGTACGCTAAGGGCTCAAAGCTCGGTTCGACCTCGCTACGTACGAGAAGAAAACCTTAGTACGCTGAGGGCTCAAAGTTCGGTCCAACCTCGCTACGCGCGAGAGAAAAACCTCAGTACGCTGAGGGCTCAAAGCTTGGTCCGACCTTGCTATGTGCGAGAAGAAAACCTCAGTACGCTGAGGGCTCAAGCTCGGTTCTACCTCGCTACGTGCGAGAAGAAAACCTCAGTACGTTGAGGGCTCAAGCTCGGTCCGACCTCGCTATGTGCGAGAAGAAAATCTCAGTACGCTGAGGGCTCAAAGCTCGGTTCAACCTCGCTACGTGCGAGAATAAACCTCGGTACGCTGAGGGCTCAAGCTCGGTCCAACCTCGACCTATTTTGGTTCCACGCTATCCATACAAGCCGAATTTTGAACAGAGTTTATGAAGTTTTAGCGAGGGCTCAAGCTCGGTCCAACCTCGACCTATTTTGGTTCCACGCTATCCATACAAGCCGAATTTTGAACAGAGTTTATGAAGTTTTAGCGAGGGCTCAAGCTCGTTCCAACCTTGACCTATTTTGGTTCCACGCTATCCATACAAGCCGAAGTTTGAACAGAGTTTATGAAGTTTTAGCAAAGTTTGAGTTTCAGGTTTTAAGGTACGCAAACGCAACTATGTCAAAAATCGAAGTCATGACTCATTGATATCATTATTGATTGCTTATAATTCATTGTTGATGCTTTATTTTTTCATTCATTATTCATGGCTATTTATGTATAGGAAAGAATTATCGTAGATATAAATATACAGTCACTTGCGTAGACTAGAAGTTAAGTTCTACAAGTTGAGTTCAAGATAAAAACACAAGATTCTTGCAAGATAAAGACATGACATCTCGTATTCATATACATAAATCCCAAAAGAGTAAAACTAAGTCTGCCAAGAAGTCTTTTCCTAGCCAACAAAACATATCTACTTAAGTTCTTTCCTAGCTAACAAAACATTACACGTCGGGAATATCCACCAGATGCCCCTCCACGACCTCTTTTGTGATATCAGCCTTAGAAACATCGAAATTGGGATACAAAACTTTGACTTGGTCAAGAGCGAGTTGGAATCCTTGCTTCAAAGTGGCACACAACTGGTCAGCCAGTTGTTCCTTCTCATTCTCCAGCACTTGACATTTGGTTGTCAAATCTTTCACCGAGTCTTCTTTAGACTTCATCATTGGTTTTAACTCGTCAAGCTCGTTCTTGAGATTAACAACCTCAATATCCTTATCCTTAACGGACTTGCGAAGTTTCTCCAGGTCTGCAAGGTCAGACTTAAGTGCAGATATCTCTTTTTGGGCGAGATCAAGGTCGGATTTAAGTTGAGGGACTTCTTTTTCAGCAAGTTCAAGATCAGCCTTAGCTTTAACTTCTCGTTGTTCTGTGATAATCAATCGATCTGCTAGTTGAATGGATGTAGCCTCCACTTGGTGTAAACCACGGAAAAGATCTTCATGAAGAAAGGACGAGGCTCGTACAGGCAACAACGATGCGTCTACGGCTAAATAATTGCAATTCCGACCATGAGAAACATGATCAAAATCCTCACCCCAAAAACTCTTGTTGGAAGTTAAGATGGGAGATTGTCCTAGCAGGACCTTTTCAGCTGAAGGAGGTCGGTCACGCGACTCTGAAGTCTCGGACCGGGTAGGAGCACCTTTCTTAGATTTGATTCTCTTGCGTTTTGCCTTGGGATCGCTTTGAGTGGTTTCAGGATCACTCTTCAAGACCACCTTAACGGGAGAAGATCGGGTCTGAGAGGTTGTACCAACTTTACCCGATCCCTGCTGTTTTATCCGGCGAAGCAAGTCTCTTTGAGAGAGGGCCATCTGACTATCTGTAGAAGACGGAGAATAAAATTAGTCCACAAGCAAACAATAAACAAACCTAAAAGGTAGCAAGGTCAGTCAGAAAATTATACCAATGAACAACTTTAAGTCTACCTCCCGACACTCGAGCTCTAAGATCTTACAGATGTCGAAGATCACCTCTAAACCTTCCAGTGTTTCACAGCTTTTTCTCTCAACAAGGTTCAAGTCTTCCATTTGCCGAGCAGTCTGAGGAGTGGGAAATCTGGTCCAATATAAAGGGAAGTCATCCAGCAAGGTCGGATTATGGCTAGGGGCAAGAATCTTTATGAAAATACCCTTAAAGGTGCATGATGCACCTACTGCATCCCTACCCAGATAATCTATTAGAAGCTCCAGGAACCATTTCCATGAGTCATTGTTCTCAAATTCTACAACCGCATATACTATTGATAAAATTTGGTCATTGACATATCTTCCAACTGTTGTCAATAACTCTCGCCCATACTTGCCTTTCAAAAAGCAGCCATCCACTCCAATGATAGGTCTACATGCGGCAAAACTATATTTGCATGCCTTCAGGCATGCATAAAACCTACTAAATATTACTTCACCATCAATGTTTTCGACTTTAACCTTTAGTGTAGAACCCAGATTTCCTCTCAATAGCTCATGTGCATAATCGTATATTCTCCTATATTGCTCTGTGAATGACCCATCAACATCATCTCTTGCAATAGCTTTAGCTATGAAAACCGTATTTCTAGATATACATACATTCCACTTTCTAGAGACATTGTCTCGAATATCCATCACCTTCATATGTGGGTTTTCTCTAACAATCTTTTCCATCTTCTTACTTAACCATTTTGCATTCATTAACTTGACATTAAAGTCTCTACTGCAGCTATGCTCATCAATTATTTTCCTAAGTTGTCAAGACTTCAATGCAGACATATATGCACAATAAGCATACCAATTACACTTTCCCTTGGCACCAACACATTTGACAGTAACTCTATTCTTGTCATTTCGGTCAAATCTTAAATTCTTTCTATTTGCCAATGCATAGGTTCGAATGGCTTCAGTAAATTCCTTTTTCTCTGTGAAATAAGTACCTACTTCCCATTTGTATTGGTCCATACTTTTTGGCATTAAGAAGGTTTGAAAGCTTCCATAACTCTCTTTATCATTGTCTTCCTCATCACTGCCTGTAGCAGTAAAAAATTCATTTGAGTACCGCTCAACATCAGAAAATTCGTCACCAGATCCTACTCCTCCAACCTCATCCTCATGTGAATTACTACATTGTTGTTGACCGGAAGAACCTGCTCCTGCAATGTTTTTTGGAGTACCTCCAACTTCACATTCCACATAACCATCCAAAGACTCATTTGTTGTGTCACCTTCAACACTGACATCCACAAGCCCTTCATAAAAAAACTTCTCAGCAGCAGCTCAGTCGCTGTATCATCACCCTCCTCATCTGACTCTTCATCATAAACCTCAACCTCATCCACCTCATGTAAGTCCTCTTCAACTTCAGCATCAGCCTCTTACACATCGTCGTTATCTATCTCTTTTTCTCCATTTACTTCACCATCACCCAACTCCTTTTCAATTCAGCATCAGTCTCCTTCACATCATGGTTATCTATCTCTTCTTCTCCATTTACTTCACCATCATCCAAGTCCTTTTCAATTTCACCATCACACTCCACTTCTTTATGCACTTCCTTATCAACCACAACCCCTTCGATCATGTTAATAACCTCAGGTTCAGTCATCCTGTGCACCACATAAAGATGAACAACACCATTTATCATAGATATGGTGGCCATATGCATAACCCCTTTGTCATCAACCAGCAACACCAACCTATCTTCCAACACTGACTCACCTCCAACAGAGTACCACAACTCTTTCGGATTAACATGTCCCAACTCTCTTAGTCCATGAAGAAGAATCTTGAAATAGCTGCACGTATCAGGATCACAAAACCATGATACCCTTTCCCCATCGTCAGTGTGGAGAAGTCGTCGTCGTTGACAATGGAGAACGGAGGATTCACATGCCGCTTGAAGGGGTTCAAAATACACTCTTTGCATGAAAAAAATCAATGAAAATAAAAAAGAATCACGTTCAAGGCGACCAAGCAACGTGCATTTGCGTTAAATGAACCACAACATACCTTAGGTGGTGGTCGCACAAGTCATCGCAGCAGTGGTAATAGGAATCCAATTTGGTGGATCCATTATGGGATCATATCAAGTGGGGTCTGGAAGAGAAAACGCAGAGAAACAATGTAAGGAATTGGTATTCGCGTTGTGTTATGGTTATATTTTAAAGCAATTTGACGTCGAATATGTGGGGAGCTAATGTCCTTTAATGGCGGATCTAAAGGACTTTGACGTCCTTTGATGACAGTTGTTAGGGGTTCGACATCCTTTGACGGCGAAGGCTGAGGGCATCAATGTCAAACCACAATTAGACGTCTGTCTCGTGAGGGGTCAACGTTAACTTTAACATTTTAATTATAAAAGTTTCACCTGACATTTTTTATGTTGGTTGTTTTGTAGACTAACATTAAAATGGTGACGTTAAAAACCTATTTTACAATGGTGTTTTATTGATTTTATTTTTTTTAGCATCACAATTTTTCATATGTATGAAAAAATTTCTTCACTAAATTAGATTGAAAATGATGTCACTATCGTAGCTCACACATAATCATCGGAAAAATGTATGCCCACACACCATCCAAAAGGTTCATATCAATACCATTTATTATTAGAGATCATACATTCCTTTTGTCAACACAAATAAATATATTATAAGAGATCATATCTATTGTTTTAATAAACTTTATTTATAGAAAAATTGTTATTCTATATATTAATAATACTAAAACACCAGCTTGCAGTATGCATATGCATAAACATATATTACAATACCCTCCTTAAATCTTACATTTTAAATTACTATCATTTTCATCTACTTGCATATCTTTATTATAAAGATAGTATCTGGTTCATAAATTTAAAACCTAAACTTCATGAAACCTTCTTATTTAAATATGATATTGATATCCATAAAATTTAAAACTCTGCATCTAAATAAAAACTTAAGATCCAGTAATAAAAAGAGTATTTTTTTTCACATACCAATAATCAAACAACATATAATTATGAAGAACTTTCATTAAAGTAAAAATAACAAAGTTTTTAAGAGTGATGTGATACATTTGATTCGGCAACAAAAAATTAAAGTAAAATCTCATAATATATTTCTTCAAATGGGATCCTCTTACACACTATAAAAATAAAGATCTTGCTATTACTTTATAACTGAAGATCTTGTTTTAATTTTAAAAAAATTGATATACTATTTTATTTTGATGAAAACTTCACTTTTTATTATTTTTCAGGTGAAACTTAGATAGATAAAAAGGATAGAGTGAAGTTGTTCAATAAATATTTTCATAAATTTCATCCAATAATAATTATACAAAAAAAAAATATTAAGAGCACTTATTTTACTTAGCGGAAATGATTCAAGTTAGTTGAATGTAAGAGCAAGACTGTTTGCCATGGCATTCTATTCAACGTCGTCGTTACGTTGCAGTTTCGCGCTCCGCAATCCGAAGCTGCAACCTCTCTTTTCAATGTCACTCTCTTCGAGGCTGCCGTTGCACTTTTCCGGCAACGCTCGATTCAATCGCAACCATGTCCACCACCACCCAACCGCTCTCAGAATTCGTGCTTCAAACGCAAATTCATCGGGAAGTGGGACCAGCGTCGTCTTATTGAGCTCCGCTGTCACCGTTACAACAGCGGTAGCCAATCGCGTGCTTTACAAATTGGCCCTTGTTCCAATGAAAGAATACCCTTTTTTTCTCGCTCAGTTCATAACTTTTGGGTAAACCTCATTGTTGCTGCTTGTAATTGCATTTGTTTGCTGTCTTAACTCTAGGAGAATTGTTTGTTTCATTTTGGGGATTTCTTAGTGCGTTGAACAATTGTGGTTTTGTGTGACGTAGGTACGTTGTTATATATTTCTCCATCTTGTATATTCGATACCGGGCAAGAATAGTAACCGATGAGATGATGGCAATTCCGAAATCGCGCTTTGTCGCCATTGGATTTCTGGAAGCTTTGGGATTGGTTGCCGGAATGTCTGCTGGAGGTACTCACTGACTTTGCTTGTGTTTTAGTCTTTAACCGTGTTTTATTTCCATGCTACAAAGATTTTTATACTTTCAATCAAGCAGAGATCATCTTAGAATAGTTATTATAAAGCTCAACAAATTTTCTATACTTGACTGTAGATGACAACGTAAATATTTTTATATGTCACTTTGTGAATGAAATTAAACTCCTTCTAGCGGTTTTTTAAGTGATTAAAAACATTTAATGGTGTCTACTGAGTGTTCAGTGTCCTTAAGGCACTCCTATTTGTAAGACCTTTTTTTTATAATGCTGAGGGTGTGCGTGTAGACAACTACTGTACTCCTTCCTTTCCAATATAACTGCAGTTTTATCCACATAAAAAGAAGTTATAAATTAACTTATGTTCTCACATTTCAATGAACTATTAATTCTTTTCTTCGTGATATGTCCTCAAATTAATCGAGTTCTATTTCTTAATAAAAGTAATATACTTACGGATAGAGCGAAACTATTCCAGTAAAATTGTTTCAAAAAGTGATATAGCTATTGTTGCTCTTAATACTTGTGTAATATCTTAAACTGTAGCCAATGTGGAACAGAGGGAGTACCATGGTTGCACATCCCATTGGAGTTGTTGAATTGCGTATCTAAATAAATAATATGTGAGGTTTTATAGTGTTAATAGTAATAGAGGAGTGTGAAATGAAAAAAGTGACTGTGACGTTTGAAATGTTTCTAGAGGAAAGAACGAAAGCAGAGGTTGCAATTTTTTTTTAAGAGTACTTTGAAAATGAGTTTCCACCTTCTGCCAAGCTACAATGAATTAAAATCAAGATCTTCCTGTTTTAACTCTGCTCTCAATTTTCTACCGAACATACCCTTCTTGTATGCTTTCAATGTTTCTGAAATGAATGTTGATTACCCTCTGCAGCCTTACTTCCTGGACCAGTCATACCCATATTGAATCAGGTATCTGAAATATTTTGAGCAGCCCTTTCCATCAAAGGATGAGAGGGGGTGACAAACAAAAATATGTTTTTCTTTCTTTAAAACAGTATACATTTGCCGTTTATTTTATATAGCTGTGGAGTTTACTTTCTTCTTTGATTTGCTTTTGGCATATATTCGGTAAGGTCTTATTTGAGAAAATTTGCTTTCGTTTTACATGACGAGATGTCAGGCTACACAGCAGCAGTTGAGATTTGAGAATTTGATTGAAATGCTGTGGCATTGATTCAGTGTAGTCAACGGTTTCTGAGAAGCATGGTGTATTTTTGTAATATATTCAGAATAGGGGACCTTATAGCACTGATTAATGATTTAAACCGGCAAATTTATTGGTAATAACGATAAATCATAGGGTTTTGACTTTTATTAACTTGTAGCATCATAGAAACTAAGACTGTATTTTCTTCTCACTACTGACCTAAGGTGTTCTAAGACTCATCATTCTCATCTTCTGTCTTTCAAAATTATTTTGATACAACCAGCATCATCCATTTTACTTTTTCAAGGACAGTGTAGTCCATTCTTGTTCATGGATTGAGCTGCCTTGTCTCTCACACTGATGGCATCGCAAGTAGGGCATTTCATTGTCATATTTATTGTATCATGTAGCAATCACTTCTAAAGTGTTGGGGGCTTGTCATTTTAAAACTTATTCAGTATGTTCTGATGGCACGGCTACATTTGTGGTTTGTGCTCTGGGCCTGTCCTTTTATTCCAACTAAGAAGGAAGAGAATGATAGCATTGCTGTAAAATCTGTAGTATCTTCTCCCATTCATCAGTGATGGCTATTCATGACTTATGCATTGGCTGAGATTTTATTATTACTTATGTTGTTTTAATGCATCATTATGTGTAATATTGATTTCTCAAAGTACTGTTTATGAATTCTTCTTTTGCAGACATTTTTGGTTTGGCAGCTAATGTTTACCGCCCTTCTCTTGAAAAGAAAGTACACAATCAATCAATTGGTTGGGTGCTTACTTGTAGCTTCCGGTGTCATAGTGGCTATTACAAGGTAATTTGACTTTATAATATGGAGAAATTCAACATTTCCTATCTGTACTCTCCAATATTCAGTTTCTCATGTCAAGATCATTAATCAGGTCAGATTCCCGTGTGAATCAAGTATTCCCGAAAATGTGCGGTGATGAACTTTGATAAAAGATATTGACTTGAAAATATCGGACTTAACTTATAATCTTCCTTTCCAATTGAAAAAGAAAAAATGAGGGAACCGTCATTGTATTCCCTAGATATATGTGTGACATCAATTTGGTCCTCTGCAAGCACTGTAGCGTCATTTTAGCTCTGCAATCATAAAATGTGACATCAGCGTTGTCCTTTGGTAAATGGATGACATTAACATTGTTAATGAACTTTACAATTTGATGATCATCTTGACGTCACTTTTTTATTGTTCAAAGACCGGGAACGGATTCAGTGACTTTTTGGAGGAAAAAGTTACATAAATTTAGTTCATTTTCATCTATTTTTTATTATTATTTCTTTTTTGAGAAATGAAAATTGAAAAGTCAGGTAACTTTTCCCTCCAAAAAGTCACCGAATCTGCTCCCTTCAAGGACTATATTGATGATAGCTTTCTTTGAATGACCAATTGATGTCTCATTTTTTGTTGAGCTAAAATCGTTTACTTTTTAAAAGATACACTAATTACTTGTGATCAGTTAATAATTGTTGTAAACAGAAAAGATTTTACTATGTACATGATCCCCTTTGGTGTAAAATATTGTACTTTTATTCTCCTTTTTTTGGTCTGAAGGGGTACATAATTTTGGGAAAGTTACCATAAAAAATTTCTTAGCAAAATATTTCCATTTTAGGAATGATTAACCACTCGTTGAATTGATTAACCACCAAAATAATTTATTTAAATTCGAAATATTTATATCAAAGCTTCATTGCTTCTAACCTTCTGAGTAATATTGTTGTACGTAAAAGTTTAAGCATGCTTTCATTAAAATGTTAAGCAGCCCACGGCAGTAGCTGCTTGTAATAGTCTGTAGAAGCTCAAAATGTGATATTTGTCATACGTTTTTTGTTGTGCTTGTTGGGGTAAAGTTCTCAGGCTAGATTGATAGGAAATTTCTTTTTTCACTTCAAATGGTGTGGGTCTCATCTAATAATTTGTTTCCCATCATTGCAGTGGCTCAAATGCTGGTCAGATGCTCTCTGAAGTTCAGTTCTTTTGGCCAGCGTTGATGATAATTTCATGTTCTTTTCAAGCTTGGGCTTCTGTAATCAAGGTTAGCCAATAACAGATGTTGACTTTTAGTTAATCCTTCGTGTGAAACATTATAATCAATGTTTTCTTGTATGTCAGGAGCATATTTTCATTGACTCGGCTACTCGATTAAAGGTATGCTTTCTTTTACTCTTTTTTTGGGGGGGTGGGGGGAAGGTGGTATACAAGGTCACTGGACTACATATTCCATTGACATTTCATTCATGGGCATGATTTGGAGTCCCTTACATGTTCCTTTGCAGCACAAGTCTCTGGACATATTTGTGGTCAATTCGTTTGGATCTGGGTTTCAGGTAGATCTTGCAACATAAATTGCAATGAATTAAGTTTCAAATTCTGTAAATAGCGTTTATTTCCAGTGTTTTGTTAGTTTTTGCTTTCTTTATCGGTGATTTCTTATTGGTTGTTTTGCTTCATCTCGTAATTGAAGAATGACTGTGAAATGACTTACGCGAGTTCAAATTATTTACTTGCTTTCTATCTTTTTATATGATTTCAAAATGTGTTACTCTTTTTTGTCCCCTAACAAACGGCAAACGGTAAGTGTTAGAATACTTGGTTTGTTGTAGAGTTATGAATCTTATTATATTAGAGTATTGTAAGGCTATTTTTGTACTGGTTGTAGTACATGTGAACTTGCCCTAAAATGTTAGTATCAGTTTATATTTTATATTATAACATCACAAGAATTTTCAGGGCCCTGTTACTTAAATATTCTTTTTCCTTCTTCATCCAAAACAAAACATATAATGGTAAAAGAACATGAAGGAAAGGTTATCTAAAATTTGTCTTATAGGTAAGAATTATATTGCTAATTCTAGAGATTTGAATTCAAAAACATTGAATATCTTTCATACAAAAGATATAGTATACAATAATCCCAAAGTTCCATTCTTCAGTTCCCAATACTACTAACAATGCACCATTAGTTACATTAAAGCATAAGTTGCTGCTATTTGCTTCTATCCGTGATGAAATAGACATGAATGAATAAGTATGCTTATTCATTTATTTTAAAGTTCTGGGACTCTGCTTGACCTGCCTTTTTTTCATCTATTTTCTGTACATTAGTCATATACATTTTCACCGAGGGTTTATGCGGATTGTATTAAATCAGAACAAAAGTCATTTGATTCTATCCAAAGTTTGCTTCGTTTTAGTTAAAGTGGTTTGGATCAGATTGGGATCAAGCTTTGGTATTATTAGGAGGCAGTAAATAAATCCGCAGAATACCCAGTAGATTTTGTAAAAATAATTCAATGTGTTAGTCACATTCGTCATATTATATAAATTTTTAGATTCAGATTATAAATCATTAGTCAAATCAATATTAAAATTTCTATATATGGTAATTTAACGATTAAATAAATAAACGTAAATAGATGCACAAGTTAAAATTGGAACAGAATACCTGTCCAATCTAAATGAAAAAGCTCAATTTTTTATTCATTTTACTGTTTGTATTCAGTTGGATTGGTATATGAACATCTCTACTCTAACCTTAATCAAAATAGAGACTTTATCTAATCCGAAGGAAAAGTTGGCTTTCTTTCTTTTAGTTCAATTTTTACTGTGTGTGATTGGATTGGTATATATGCACACCTCTAACTTCAATAAAGAAAAAAAAAAAATGAGTTTATCCAATCCAATGGAAAAGTTGGTTTTCTTTTTTGAGTTCAATTTTTTCTGTTTGAATTCATTTGGATTAGTTTGTGCACGTCTCCAATTTTGATCAAAACGGAGATGTATATTCTGTCAGTTTTCGATGCTAGGCAGTGTGTTTTTCGTGTGAAGAAGTTTTCATAAGCAATCCTCCTTCATTTTAGGGTGGAAGAGCTAATATGAAACTTTTTTGGGTATATCATTTATATAGGTGTTAGTGATATGTTCATAAGCTGTTTTTCAACTTATGACAACAAATTTTCTAGAATAGCTCCTGAAAACGGGTTATTCCTATTTCTTCTTCAATTGTAAGTACAACTTATACCTGAATATTTACGTTATAAATACTTATTTATTAGGTCCTTAATTAAGTTGTTTACTCAATTATTGGCAAGGCATTTTTTCTAATGGTTGCAGTATATTGCCGCAAGTTCCAGACAGTCTCTTGTTTATGTTTATTAGTTGATTAATTGTTGAAAGGTACACTTATGATTTACGTGATATTTGTTGTAGGCTCTTTTCGTATTTTTGTCTCTGCCTTTACTTTCAAACTTGAGAGGCATACCGTTTGCTGAACTTCCTTCATATTTTAAAAGCGGTGCCGGTTGTTTCCTAAACCTTGGAGCTGGTAAACCAGGTAAGCTCTAATAAATTGGTAGCAATGCAATTATATATATCCTCACGTGGTTTTCTAGCTCTTGTCTGCGTTTCTTTTTACACCTTTTGCTGTTAAAACACTATCAAGATTAGTTACTATGTATATGATTATTTTCCTGGGTTTATGACCTTGAATTTTCAAACCACAAGGGCAAGTTTTAAATAATAGTATGGAATTTGAAGTGGGTCTATATGTCCTTGGGGTTTCTTATCTCGATGGGTAGATCTTTTGGCTATCACAAGGTTCATGTCATATTCGATACCTTACCCTTTATGTACTAGGATTATAGATGCTTTTAGTTCTTCTGGTAAAAGGCCGAATAGTATATAAGCAATGATTTATGACTAGATAACTTGGACTTTAGTTATTTCTATCCTTTTTGAATAAAACAATTAAAACTCATATTTATATATAGGTTTTGTCTTGTACCCATTAGATGATTTTGAACCATGGTTTAAATTTGTGTCCAACTTTTAATATAATAGGTATTCGTCTTCAATTTCTGTCTCAGGTTGTGATGGCGCTCCCCTACTTCCACTGCTTTACATAATTACCAATTTGGCATTCAACATATCCCTCCTTAATGTAGTAAAAACTTCTTCTGCAGTTGTAGCTTCTCTTCTAGTAATGTTGTCAGGTACTCGTTATCATTGCATCTCACTTGAATTTTTTTGTTGCATTCTAATTCTAGCGAAACTATGAATCGTAAGGTCTTTTGTACAGGTTTTCTTATTAGTTTTTTAGCTCACGTGTGCTTATGATTTTTGCAGTGCCCATATCTGTTTATATTCTTTCTCTTCCATTACCATATCTTCCCGAGGGAACAAGCTTGAGCCCATTTTTTTTGCTTGGCTGTGGAATTCTTCTTTGTGGTCTCTTACTGTACAACACATCCCGACCTGTGAGGAACAGCTCTGAAGTGGACTGAAACGGTGAAATATATTTTCTCTGACGTGCTTGAATTATACATACTATCATTGTGATTATTCTTTTGAGCGGAAAATTTGTTCGGTTTCCACTTTTGAGTGTCACTTAGTTTCTTTATGATGCCTCACTTCCTCGTTCTTCCACTGGATCATAGTATAACTTAAGATTGTGCATATATCTCTGATCACTTGTTCTGGTATATTTCCATGTACATTAATAAATATCAGAACAATGAGAAATGCAAGGTGCGAACATTTTTAAGTGATCTTTTAAATTCGCTTTTTAACACAATATTTAGAGTTGAGGCATGTTTAGATAAATTTCTCTACAATCTTCTTCTTGGAGAGAAATATAAAAAGAAAAGTTGAAATTAGTTTTTTTATAAATTAAAATTAGCTTGTAGTAAGTTAAATTATAAATTTTATAACTTTTTCCATATAGTTTTTCTAATTCTTTTACTTGTAACTTGTGTATAAGTTAATTTTAGTTGAAGAGAAATTAAATTTATTTTTATTTTTCTTATTTTTCCATTAAGAAATGTATAGAAAAACTTGTCCGAACAGGTATTTCAATGAAAAGCCACCCTGTTAATCATATATGCATTCCAAGCAAAAGTTTTGTTAGCTGCCATGGTAAACAATGCAATATTTTAGGTCCAGATAGAATATGATAGGATAATAATCACCTTATCCAATTAATTGTCTTGTTATTTATTTTGCACGGTAGTTTGTCATTTCATGTATAATCTTAACTATCACTGTTACCATGTTCCCTCTGTCACTATACCATGGCCACAAGCATATCACTAATATGATCATAAGAACCATCACATCTATCAATATTACTATACTCATTCTCACCCCTTTTTTCTCATTATCTCCACAATTATTCTTACCCTCGTCATTATCATTAGTATTTTCACTATTTTTTGTAGCATCTCATTATTATATTAATTTCACATAAATAGGAGAATTTTCAATTTAAGTCCGATTTATTATTTGATCAAATTTTTGTATATATTTTTAAATTGAATGTTAAGTTTTTAGTTAATTAGGTAACGGGGTTGTTATATTGTTTCGTTTTTTTTCTTACTCATATCCACGTGTTAAGAAATATAAGTTATTATAATTAATTATCGTAATTAATTTAAAATAGTATTATAATTAATATAAAATACAAATAACTTACATTTTCATTAAAATATGATAAATAACGAAGTTATCATATTCTCTAATGATTTTCATCTTATCACCTACAAGGAACTGTAATCAAACAAGATGAAAAAATTAAATAACAATCAAGTCACCCATTTGGAAAAATAAAAGTAGAAATTAAAAATTTAATCGAAAAATATAAAAGTTTAAATACTCAAAAACTTTTTTTTTTAATAAACAGTTAAAAGTATTCAAATTAAAAGAAAAATTTGAAACTTAATTAAACTTTATATTTATCATTATAACCATTATTATTATTGCCACCCATCCTGCAACATATTTTTGTCTCAATTATAATATACAATAAATATTAAATGTTTATGAAAATCTTATTATATCGTGTTATCTTCTCATGAGTGTCAAACCAACTCTTAAGATTTGATTATCATCTAGCACAGTACGAGAAACTCCTGGTCATGTAAAACAACCAACAAACCCGTGAAATAACAATATATATATATAACAATATATATATATATATATATATATATATATATATATATATTATCCATGCATTTTTCCACTCGGACATAAAGTGAACCAAAAAAGACGTACAAAAAACCTATCATTTTCGTGGAAAATGATAGTTTTTTTAACAAATTTTGCAAGTTACTTACTCGGAACAAAAATTCTACTTTACTATTTCCTTTTATTAAAAAATAAAAATTAATCTATTTTAATTCTATTTATGAAAATTTTGTCAAATTTATCCAAAAAAATATTCCGTAATAATAAACCAAAAAACACTTTCATCTCTTCCAAAATCTCCGATCCACGTTCCTCATTGGGACCAGCCGATTAGGATGGCAATAAAGTACAAAAATAAATCTACAAACACGAAGGAATTCCCCAATACCCAACACTAGCTTTTACATTTCCTTTGCATTCAACCTAATATTACTACTTCCTCCAACACCATGTGGTGGTCAGCCTCCCAGAACCTTTAGGTCAAACCCCTAAATCTCCTCTTTTCAGTGTTTCCTCTGCAAAGAAGCTAAAATTGTTAGTTCCCTGTAACAGTACAATGCAACCATGTCGGTTGATAATGCATACACTAAAAAGTCCTTTTTCAAATTAAAAGACAAGCATAAGGGAAGGGAAAATGTGTATCTGTTGAAGGATAAAACTCAAATTTTCAATTACATGCAAAATTTGTGTTGGTGAGCAAATTACCTCAAGGGGCATTTTAACTTTATTTCGTGTTGTGCGGATATCATAGTATCATTTTTATTACTGTGTTCAGCACACAACTCAGAACTATCAGTAAACAACTGTACATATAGTATAAACTCTCCATGACCAGAAATTGGTTCGAAAATTACAAAACTATTCGACAAACAACCAACTCTACACGCTTACTCCAGAGGAATAAGACATTAGTTTATTTAAATAACTTTTTATTACACAAAATGGACAAAAGAGCAATCAAATAATTTGGTTAGTCATATGCAATGCAGATGCAACAGTACATAAACCCCATCCACATAATTCGACTTAAACAAAATTTCGTATATGAAGTTCGAAAAAGAAGTCTACAATTTCCACATAATAATTTCAAAGAATAAAAGAATAAAATGTCATACCTTTCGCTTATGTACTCGGCTCTTTCTGCTGCTACCATTACCAGATCCCATTACTTGCTCTTCGGTTCTATCTTCAAAGGGTAATGTTTTGATTTCATCATAGAAACTTTCTGTTAGACCTTGCAACCTGAAATAGAAAAAAGCACAAAAGCTGAGAGAGAAAAAGGTATTTAAACAAAAATGTTATCACACATTTAATTCGTTTTACTTGTTACGAATGGAGAATAAAAGGAAAATATTCCAAACACTTCCCATACCCATTTCTTGATTTCTTCAAGTATTTTTCTCGCTTCCTCTCCTGTTTCGTAAGAGGAACACGAGTGAACATCTCCTCCTCTTGCTGAGCACGTTTCTCCATCTTGGAGACAAATCTATCAACTTCTTTGCTAGCTCCCTCAAAATCCCTCACCTGAGTAGAGTAGTGAGCAGCCAAAACAAACCATTACGTAAAATCATTAAATGCAAGTTCAGATAATTGTTTAAAAAATATTTTACTCTCTTGATTCTGAAAATACTTTTGAAAGGAGTTTAACTGAAACCCAAGCATACTATAAGTCATAATGATTCAACACTAAAAATAACTTTACCTCTTCAGGTCTTTCCTCCATATCATTCATCAATGTCCTGATATAATCACTCTGCTTAGCTTGTTTCAGAATTTCTTTTTCTCTTCGCAAGGCATTTCTTTCATGCTTAGAAGGTTTTTCTATATCCATAGAAGTTGGGGCAAACTTTACAGGTTGATATGTATCATGTCCATCCTGCATCATATAATAAAAGTTAGATAAGACGAGGAAAACACCTTTTTCAAGATATTACCACCATGCAATACACAAAATTTTACACTATTTATAATATCACATATATACACACTGACTGACCTGCGAAGTTAAGTCTACTTTGCTAATAAGCATATCAGGATTGGGACGATACTTTGATGCATCCTCACTCTTATTGGACGCAACTGGGTCCTTACTTTGAATATCACTTTTGGCTGCATTTTCGCTGGCCTGCACTAGTTTCTGGATTTGGTATTGTTGTTTTTTGTCAATTGGCCGAATCTGCAATGGAAACCAGGAAGTCAAATGTTTAACACATAACACAATGTAAATATACACGTGAAGCCCTTGAAGATCAACACACAGAAGGATAAAACTATACCTTTTCCAAAAATAATCTTATCTCTACAACACTTCGAACAACAGGGTGATCTTCTATTGATAACCCTTTAGCCTTCCGCAATAAATAATAAACGAGGGATTGACAATAATTCAAAAGCAGCAAATTCTTAGCTTCAAGGTAGCTAAATCCATCTGCTGTAGGATACTCACCTTCTTTCACCTGATATAAGAAACATAGACAGACACAATGATAATAATAATAATAATAATCATATCATTCATTGATATAAGGGTATATTTACTTAGAACAGAAAACTTAATAGAATCCCCAGAATGGCCCAAATAGCGAAACTTCATATTCAAACAACAGAAAAACTTTTCTTAAAATTGTAACGAATTTGAAATTACGTTAACGGAGTCATTCAAAAAAATTGCTTGAATTGAAAAAAGGGACACTCACTTTGGCAGTTAAAGATTGAACTTTACGCCTCACAGTATCGAGTCCTTCCTTCATTTCTTTCAACAACGCCGCAAGCTGAGGTGATTCTCTGCGAAAAACGACAAAATTTTGAACGAAGATAAAGGCTCCAATTTATTATTTGCGTATCAGAAAATTTGAAGCAAACACAAATTGATGCCTGTTGAAGGAAGAGGAATAAATAAAGAAACCTACTCTTTCTTGCTAACGTCCTCGTCTAAATGATTCGCACTGTTTTCCATGACTTGGGACGATTTTCAATAATCTCCAATCCTGAACCTTCTGTTTTGTATGAATGTAAGTGATTAATATTTGATAGCAACAGATGTTGAATGATGATGAAGAAAGGTTAAGGGAAAAAAAAGGCGCAGAGAGAGTGAGAAAGATGCAACAACCAAAGACAGAGAGCAGGTGAGTGGCGGCTTCTTGGCGGTGGATGGTGTTGAGAGTGAGATACTGCGGCGGAGGAAGGGATTTGCGAAACTGAGAACGGAGCAAGAATGAAGCCCAAAGAAACCTTTTTTTATTAAAAGAAAAACTAAATCAGTATGTTACTATTTGCACCCCCGTTCTATTTAGTAATATTTCCATTTTACTTTATTTTTCCTAGTAAATGACCAAAATAGGTTTGGTTTAATAAAGCTCCTTACATAGTCTACGAAATAGAAAAACTGATTTTAAGACAATAGTAACTTATACTCTGACTCAATTCTTTTCAAATCTTATTAAAAAATAAATGAAATATTTTGACCAATTCTTTTAACATATCATTCTAATTATCTTATTTATTTCTTTTAGTGGTATGTTTAAATGAATAAAAAAATTAGATTAAAATATCATTATTTAAATAATAATTATGTTTTTTTTAAATTACAAAAATACTGTTATTTTATTATATACATATTTATGCTCTACATTTCAACTTGTTATACCTGCAAAGTAAGTAATATTAAATTATTTATGTGACTTAAGTTTTCAAATATTTTTTTAAAAATATTAAATATTTATGTATTTATTTACTTGTTTTTTTATTTGAAGGTTTTATTGAATCTTACTTACTGTTATTTATATTGTTTTGGAGATATGTTTTCATATATATATATATATATATATATATATATATATATATATATATATATATATATATATATATATATATATTTTTTTTATATTATAATTAT
>Ga0214545_1001058_pt1 | contig 49522 bp, 22 predicted proteins | sample CNSS4metaG_FD_160064 | JGI IMG/M metagenome (GOLD analysis project Ga0214545, IMG submission 160064) | Root nodule microbial communities from cowpea collected in UCLA plant growth center, Los Angeles, California, USA - CNSS4 | ecosystem: Host-associated > Plants > Roots > Nodule | place: USA... | reverse complement strand
TGTTGATTTTTTTTATATAATATATATATATATATATATATATATATATATATATATATATATATATATATATATATATATATATATATATATATATGACATTAGTTTTACACATATAAATTATTTGACACCACTATTAACCCAAAACCTTAAGGCAATGAGGTTATGGGTCTTCCATCTAATATAATGTTTAACATTGTCATTTCTACTTAATATGGAACTCTGACTCACACTTGGATCAAATTGAATTTCTTGTGAGATACAATTTCATTTTAACACCTCTAATATAGTGTTGGGTCTACAAACACCTCTAATATAGTGTTGGGTCTACAAACACCTCTAGGCTGTTTGGCCTCCTCGGCATGTGTGGGTCGCCAGGCCTGTCCGACCTGTATGGATCATCGGATCCACCCGATCTATCTTGGTCGTCGGACTCGTCTTGGTCGTTGAGCGACCCATTTTGGTCATTTTAAGGGTAAGATTGAGTGAAAAGAATTTCAAATTCTAGCTATTTTTAGGGTATTTGAATTTTTACTATAAGTTTTACTATTTGAATTTTGAGGGTATAATTTTTACTACTTTTAGGGTAAGATTGAATTTTAAATGCTTTATAATTTCTTTATCCAATTCATTATAAGAAAATCTAAATTCTTAAAAAAAAAATGAATTACTTCATTAAAATACCTTATCCAAACACACCATAAGACAATAAGATTATTGGTCTTTCATCTTACATAGTATTTAATATTGTTTTTCCTATCCAATATAAAACTTTGACTTACATTTAGATTACAACAATACTTCAATTTAAATTATGCATCTGCATCCTATACTTTAAAATTCTTTCTCAATACTTATTAATAAAATTTCAATTTGGATTACAACTGGTTTTAATTTGGGATCCGTAACCTATACTTTAAAATATCAATGCTTATTAATAAAGTATTTAATATATAAAGTAATAATATTTTTATTATCAATAAAGCATTTAATCTATAAATAATAAATTTTTATGATGACTAGTTTATAATTCTTTTATACTGATAACATTTAATTTATATAAATTTAATTTGGATTTAAACACATAATCATATACTTATCAAAATTTTAAGAATTTTTTAACACTTTTCGAATCGAATTACTTGCATAACTCTTTAAATGTGGTACACTAATGTTAGTAACGAACGATATACATTCTCTTTAAAAACAAGAGAAAAAAACACTGGTTGTCTGAAACTACGTAGTTTATACAAATACAAAATCATCGACCAATATACTACATCCTAACGCCAATAAATTAACATAGATCAACCAAACTTACACAAGGGTATAGGTCTTCACATTGTCTTTCATTAAAATAAAATATTTCTGAAAAATAATCCTAATGGAGAACAGAAAATAAAATTAAAATTGAACAAAATTACTCATGCACTTCGTTAAAAAGTGACAAGAAAACAAACAATGGCCAGTTATCGTTAAAAATAATTAACATATAGGAGATTGAATTTAATCAATAACGTTTGTACAAAACAAAACAAAACCACACAATCAGGACAACATAAAAACTAACAAACCATTGCCCAACCAGAATCTAATGAAAGATAAGCTCAAACAACTTCCAGGAACCATGGACGACGTTCAAAAAACTTCCAGGAACCATGTACGACATACTTTATTTACTACTACAATTAGAAAATTCCGGCTTTAATGAGAATATTGCTTAGCTCGACCAGGAAGGCTTCATTACGAAGAAAAAAATACGAAATTAGCGTTCAAGACTTGAAGATTGATCGCATAAGTTATAGGAAAACATACACTTAGAAGTTACATTCGGAAGTATAATAAACAGTAGAGCCCCTCTTTTAATTAGATGATCTCGAAATTTGTCTAAAGATAATATTGGTAGATGGAAACCAAGATGTTGAAATATCCATGTAAAGTAAAAACCAAAAACAACGTTTCAAAAATAAATAAAGGCCTCAAAGCCACGGTCTTGAACATAAAAATCAATTCTACAGTAAAGCAGTAATTTGTCCCAAAACTCAAAGCTGATTTGCATCTGAAAACACTAAAAGCTTAACCTAATAACGACCAATTGCCCAAACTCTGACCACGCCATCGGTATAACCACTAAACAAAGTGCTTCCATCTGCACTCCAGTTCAAACTCGTGCAGTAGATAACCTGCAAAATAGTCAAACCAGTTAAATACATTAAACAAGTCAAGCAGTCACAAACAAACATATCTAACAAGATAAAGTCCTAGAATTAATACAAATGTAACAGCTACTAACATAAAACTAACTGATAAGAAAAGAACTTCTGCATAGAAATTGTTCCAAATTCCAAGCCAATTGGATGTAAAACATTACAGAATCAATGGCATTACATTATCTCCCCGTCAAAAAAATTACATGGTTAACTAAACTTCCTCTCCAAAGTCACTTGACCACAATATACACAAAATTCTTTAAAAGTACATGTCAAGCAAAAAAAATCAATTGAAACTTCTCTGTAAACGAACAAATTGTAAAGATACACTAAATTGAAGACTAGTACTGAATAAATTGAAAGTTAAATCAAGCAAAAGGACCAAGTAACAATTCAAAGAAAAGACATAAGATTAAAATATTAATCATGATGTAAAACTCCAATACAATCCACGACAGAAGACATGATTATGTGAATTGTTAAATTCAACAACTATATATATCTATGATGAGTATAATCAATAAAAATTCACTAACTATAAGTGTAAAAACCAAAACCATATTCAAAAATACCTTCTTTTTGTTTGTGTTGCCACCAGTGGTACCATCAGCCTCAGTCTTGAGGTCCACCTTCAAATCCTCAACGATACTCTTACTCTCCAAATCCCAGATCTTGATGCTTTGCTCAGTGGCGGCGCACAGCCAGTACCTGTTGGGACTGAAGCAGAGGGCATGGATAATAGAGCCAGCATCGAGAGAGTAAAGACGCTTACCCTCAGCCAAATCCCACAGCAAAATAACTCCATCTTTTCCACCACTGGCACACAGAGAACCATCCGGAGAAACAGCAACAGTGTTCACATACCCACTGTGTCCAGCAAGGGTATTTCTCAGCTTGCAGTTCGTGAGGTTCCACACCTTAACAGTGCGGTCCCAAGACGCAGACACAATAGTCGGCTGAAGCGTGCTAGGGCTGAAACGCACACAGCTAACCCAATCAGAATGAGCATCGCTGTCTTGAATGGTGTACTTGCATTCTCCAAGGGTGTTCCACAGTTTGATCGTGCGGTCACGCGACGCCGACACGATCTGACGGTTGTCGATGGAGAACGCCACGGAGAGGACGTCCTTGGTGTGTCCAACAAAGCGGCGGGCGGAGGTGCCGGCTGCAAGGTCCCAGAGGCGGAGCTCGCCGTCCCAGGAGCCGGAGAGCGCAAACTGGCCGTCGGAAGAAAGAACAACATCCTGAACGAAGTGGGAGTGACCGGTCAAACGGCGGCGTGGGACACCGTAGGTCTTGTCCTCCTTCGTGAGATGCCACAAGATGATGGATTTGTCGCGCGACGCCGTGACTATCATGTCGGAGTTGTCAATGGGGGTGGCAATCGCCGTTACGACGTCGGTGTGGGCGCGCATGGTGCCGCGGAGAACGAGACCCTCTGCCATTTTTCTAACAGGAACACAAACACACGAAAGAGATTACTAGGGTTTTCGAGTTCCCGTACTCTGCGTGAGGCTTTTGTGTTTCTAAGCCACGCTATGACTCTCGCGAAAGAATATATAGTGAGTTGAAAACCTGATTAGGGTTTTGAGATGGATAGCAACTCAACATACTTTTCCTTCTTTTTTTTTTTTCAAGTGCAACTGTTTCGGCTTACTTCAGGCCCAGTATCCCCAACTTCTTTCAAGCCCAATAAAGAGATTTTCTTTATAATTTTTAATTAATTAGAATCTCTCGGTGTTTATCAATTTACATGTGTAATGAATAGAAAAAATTAGTTTGGTTAAATTTTAAGTAATTCGTACATTTAAATATTTTTACTTAGGTTTTTATTAAATATTTTGGTTATCACATATTTACAAATTTTATATTTTTAGTTAAGTTTTTATTTTTTTTTTCATGTGCTATCATATTTTAATTTGCTATCCTATTCAATTTTTTTCTCGGGTTTTTAATATTTTTATGCATATGTAAAAAGCAAATATAATTACATACATTTTTAAATTAACATTTTTCATTCACATTTTAATTACATTTATTAATAATATGAAAATGATGCGTTGATTCTTAGTTTACTCCATGTATGTAAAATATAAAATATTACGTATATTAATAGAAAGTATATTTTTTAAATAGTTTACTCTTTAGAATTTGAATTTTTTTCTTTCAATTATTAAGAATATGTTTTTTATTTTAGTAATAATTATTTTGAATTAATTTTAATTTTTTTATTATTATAAAGTAAAAGCAGATGCTTCACGGTAACTATAATTTTTCTGATTGACATCTATGCGGGTTAAAGGAGTGAAAAAATAAATAAAAAGTAGAAACTTAAGTTATTTAACTAAAGTAAACCAGAATATTAAAAAACTGTAGTTAATTTGATTGATGGAAGAAAATAATTTTTAAACCAATTTGATATAACAATAACTTTACAATAGAAATTAGAGTTAAAATAAATTTTAAATTAGTATGAAATTATTATTAAATCTTAATGAATATAAATATATATTTCAAAATAATAATTCTTAAATAAATTACTTTATAAAATATCAAAATTAAAATCATTTAATTTTACCTATTATTTTAGCGTTTTTTAATTATTTATCTATATAAAGTAATACGTTTATTAATGCATATTAAATTAGTTTATTTTATTTTATTTATTCTTTTAATTGTTTAGTTTATTGCGATGTAAAAACTAATATAAACAGGTATTAATAATATAATTATTAAAATAACAATAACAGATTTCTTAAACCTAATTAATAATAAAACGTTTATGAATATAATAGATTATAATTTATAATCAATTATATTAGAAATATTTTATTCTTATTTAGAAATTAATTAAGTCATAATGGTTATATTTTCTTTTCAAATCCACTCTCAGTGAGATAGAAAGTTGAAACTAAATCCTTTTTCTTAATCTTCACGTTTAAAAATGTATAGATTTCAAGCTTTATTATTATTTTTATCTGTGTATTTAAATGAATTTAAAAACATTGTTAATCATAAATTTAAATAAAATATAATATATTTAAAAAAAATTTCAAATAAACTCAATAAAAAGATTTAATTGTGTTTCAGTTTTGAAACTTTTCTATCCAATAAAATGAAAAAATAATACAAAGGATTGAAATAAAAGAAAATGATGTCGAGTTATTCCTTAAAGAATACAAAGGACAAATACTTGAAAGCTTGAAAAATGAATTCAATACACAATTTCTCGCCCAAACCATAATAATTCAATACACAATTATGCAAATTTATGGTATTCCAGTCATACTAGTTCAATTCAACAACAATTAGTAAATTAAACTATAGTATATACATATTTCCACAAATACGATATTATGATATCCATATTTAATATTATGATAATCTTATTCACCTAGTTAACATTTACGTTTAAATTTAAGATATGTTTGTATCCATGAGAATATTTATTTATAATATTCTAATACCAAATTATTTTACATCCTCTAATTCTTAATTGTTCCATGTGTTTTAAGGCATATTTAGTTACAACTTTACAATATTTCAATTAACATACTATAATTAATTGTTATATATTTTTTTATTAATATACTCTTTTGTTCATAAGAAAACATAGTGAACTTATTCCAAAAATATGTTTACTATACACATAGTGTTTTTCAAAATTATTTCTTATCTTAATAATTATATAATAATTTAAGGTAAAATGTTGTTTGTATACATAGACATTTTATTGTAAAAAGATTTTTCAAAAATGCAAAGATATGTATATGATTTTTTTTTAAATACGTAAAATTCTCATTCCGTAAAAATTGTAAACCCATTAAATCTAGTTTCAAAAAGTTGTCACAAATTTCATATATACTAATAAAAACACATAATTCATGTATTTTTATTATTTTTTATCATAATAAAAATAATTAATTTAATAATTACATTATTATTATTATTATAAAATTAAATATGAATAATTTTTATAATTTATAACAATATAAAAAAAACAGTATATCCTTTTTTTTTACATTTTAATATTTCAATTTTGTTTTAAATTATTATTTTAAAATTAATTATTTTATAAATAATTTATTCTTAACCGTTATTTAAAAAAAATATTTTCTCCTGTTATTTTGAAATTTTCTTTTGTATGTATTTTTTATTTTTCAAATTTAACATTTAACAAAAAAGTTAGTTATATATTTTTTATTCTTCTTAATTAAATTTTTATGAAAATTAAAAAAATACGAACACATAAAATATTACTGAATTTTTGCTAATTTAATTATAAAAATTTTTCATTTATTTTATAGTTAATGTTTTAATTAAAAATATATTAATTTTAAAAATATGATGGAATTGAGAAAAAAATATTAAATAAAAAAAAACGTAAAATATGTAAAATAATTGTTAAAATTGAATAGAAAATATATATACTAAAATTATATATATATATATATATATATTAAATTACTGTATTCTTACAAAATCTTTTAACGTTCTCGTGTTTTTTTTATGTAAAAAAGTTATTAGAAATAATAATTTATAACCGTTTTTCCGATTAATTTTAGAGATAAAGAAACATATTCTATAAGTACGTTATAAAATTAATTAAGATAATATATATATATATATATATATATATATATTAATGTAAGAAAAAGTTATCTTAATTTGTATATAAACAATGTGGTGGTGGTTGAAAATTTGTATTCTCTTTTCTCTTATATATTTTTCAATGTTATTAATAATGTTGGTTTGATTTTGATTGTTTCCAGCAACAAATGGGAGAAGAGAAACCTACACCCCCATTCCCCAAATTCATTTCTGAGTGTTCGAGGCCGAGCTAGCTCTACCTAGCCTACAATCCTCCCCCAAGTCACTTCCTTTAAGTTTTGAGCCCTTTTTTGTGTCACTATTTCTGTCGCAGCACCACCTACTTGCTTTCTTTGCATTTCTTGGTCTCTGTTGTATTCTCATGCTTCGTTCTTGACCACTTTCTTGACGTGGGTTTTCAGACTCACCATAGAATTTCGGTCTACCCTGTATCTTCACAATGCTTTCTGTAAGGTAAGTCTCCGACTTTGATGCAATCCCTTATTTGGGTCCGTCTCCCTAGTTCCCTTTTGCAAAACTTTGCTTTCTGTGTGACATTTTTTTCTAGTTCCTTTTTTTAATGTTTGACCCCAATTTGATTTTTGAGACTGAAATTATAAACATGGGCGATTCTTTTTCTTTTTTTTTTAATATGTATTGTTTTTATTATTGGGTTGTGATCAAAATGGTGGGGGTGTCTTTAATTGGCTGCATCTCCGTGATTGTTCTCTATGCGTGTTTCTGCATTATTCTTGGGGTTTGTCTGTTAAATATTTTGATTATTGTGACTTAGGGATTTTTGGAGACGGCATAGGAGGAAGGTTTTCTACACTGTTGGAGTTTTGGGAAGTGGGTACCTTTTGTATAAACTCTATGGTGCTCACAGGCACGGGGTTCAGGAACTTGAAAGAGAAGTCGCAGCTCAGAGGGAGACTGAGGAGCTAATGAAGGCTCAGTTGAGTGAAATATCCACGTTCTTTGTGTTTTTCATAGATTAGATAAATTAGATATGTTTTTTTGTGATCATCAATTTCTACCCCTGGCTAGAGAAAATAAATGCTGATGGGGTGTCCTTTTTATTGTTTTAATTGACAATGATAGGATGCAAGCTCATTTTGAGAATATCCAGAGGATTTCTGATGTAACATTGCCTCATGCTATGCACGACTTAAATTTTCGGATCACGGAAGAGTTGGATCTTTCTCATCTTCTTGAAAGGCTAATACAAGGAAAGGGTCAGCCAAACAGCTTAACACAATCAGAGAAACTAGATTTATGGAGTAGACTCAAAATTCTAAGTATGAATCTTGTCTTGAATTCCACGATTGTTATACCTATAATTTTGTGGTGTTAATTAACCTGGATGGTATAATACACTGATTAAAATAAACATCTGTGCTTTTTTTTTCATAGGTTTTACAAGGATGACATTGTCAGTATGGGCGACAACAATGCTTAGCTTATATACAAAAGTTCAAGTCAATATACTAGGAAGGCATCTATACATTGATACAGCACGAAGCCTTGGAATCTCTGATTTATTGGTAAGAACAACCGTGTTTCTTCTTTCTTTTTATGCATTGTGAGTTTTTCAAGCTCTTATCAAAGATTGATTCGTGTTGAGTATCATTGGATGCTTTGTGCATATATGTAGTATGAAGAAATCCATGCCATGCCATTCTCTGTTAAAGGATTTGTGGCATCACACAAAATGTATAGATTGTATCCAACAGATTGCCTGACCTTTGATCATTTTGGATTTCCAAGGGGTTTGTAGTGATGGAATTGATTTCTCATTGTCTGTCTGCCGAGTGAGAAGTGAAACACTACACCTTATTACCTGTTTCTCTTACCCAAGAATGAGTTAATATGCTTAGTGGCACCTTAGTACTAGAAAATATATTTATATCTGTTTTGGCACTGAAGGAAGTCAATTTAAAATGTAATATAAAATAATTTAAAAATTAATTGGTGCGTATTTTCGAGGCTCAGTATCATACTCATAATTAGAATGTGCATATTTAAGAATTGTTTTACACTTTTGATGTGTTACTTGTATTAAACTTACTTTGGTAGAAATATATGGCGCCCTGTACTTTTACATTAACTGTGTTAAAGTATTCATGTTAATGTGCTATCCGGTCTCCATGCCTCATTGGGTATTATCTACTGTTGTTTATTTAATTTTATTTTTTGTTCTGTGGGTTCTCTTTTGTCATCTTAAGATTGTATTTGAACAATGGACTTATATCTTTGACAGGGGAAAGAGAGGGATTTGGAACTAGGTTCTGTTGTTACAATTTTGAGGCTTTTTGTCAATTGATTGAAATAACACATGGGTTATCAGAGTAAATCATAATTTCAAATATTTTCAGTCAAATTCTTTGGGGAACGTGTTGGTTGTCTTTGTGATAAACTTTTAATCACAACAAAAGAGCTATAATTCAACTTCTATTCGAATATACATACTTGTCACTGATTTGAGACATGACATGGCTCATTGAATCTGGAAGTAATTTTATTTTCTTCACTGTTTCTCTATATGCAGGAAAGTATAGATGTGGTTGATAGGGAAGACCACAAGAAATTTCTAGATAGTGTTGATTTTATCTCTCAGCACGGTATGCCTTCCTTGATTTCTGATATGGAGGCCGCAACTAAAGAAGTTCTCAAAGGGTGATGCTTCTTACATTAATTTGAACTCTGAAGGTCAACAATTTGTGAATTGAATCTATCAATCATTACAAATCTTGTCTCAGATAATTTTTCTATAAAGGCATAGGATTTGTTAGTATCCAAGTCTATGTTTTAAAATTTCCCGAGCTGTCAATCTGTTCTTGATTAAGTTTCTGATTTGAGACCCAGAGTTCCATTTTCTAATTAAGTCCCATCTATATTGTTATGAATACCCATTGGAATAGTTATTAACTACGTAAATTCAAAGTTCAGCACCAAAATCACATCAATGCTACACTTAACCAGCCTCCTGTTGAAGTTAGACGTCAATATATGATCAAATAGTTCACCGAAAATTGTACCACACTTCATCTCATTTGTATATGCGAATAGAGAGAGAGAGAGACAGAGAGAGAGAGAAAGAGGAAAAGAAAGTATTAAACCATTAAGGTAATCATTGAGTTGGAACTTGGAAGTACATTATTTATGGAATCTAGATATGTATATTATAGATTAATGATAAGACTCTTTTTAAATTGGTTATAGATAATTTCGATGTGCAGAAAGCAGTTGAGTACTTTCTTCAGCAGCACAACACTCCATGAAACTGTCATGCAGATACTCAACACCTTCATGAGCATGGGGAGTCCAAATTACTGGATAAAGTATATGATCCCTGAACATGTCAAACCATATTCCTCAAGTTCTAGCAGTGACCCAATGCTATCTGATGTGACTGAATATGATCAACTTATGATGGAAGCACGGGCCGTATTATCAAGGTAAAAAATTCTGTATATTGCAATGAATGTAGTTTTAGTATTCTAGGAAAATTTCCAATTGATTGATATTCTTAGCTATCAATGAAGTATCAATTTTTTTTCTTTCTAATTTGTCCTCAAATTAATTACTCTCTACGACTCAATATAAGTAATGCATTTATTGATAGAGTGAAATTATTTTAGTAAAACTGTTTAAAAAAGTGGCATATTTGTTGTTATCTTTAATCTGTTTGAAAGAAAAAAATCTTAAACTGCAGTCATTGTGCGATAGAGTTTGTAGTCTTTAACATACATTCCAGCAAACTATGTTAATGATTATTATTTATTAGAAATCACAAAATGACAAGTTGAGTCATTGCATCAGAAATGAGAACAACAAAATTGTTTCTCAGTAAATTTCGGACAGTAGTAAACAATATGTTAAAAAAGTGTACTGATGGAATTTATTGAGATCAAACCTATTATTTTCAAAAGATGGCAAATGGATAATTGTCCTTCTTTTGCAGTGCTGAATTTGGAAGCATCGTGGAGATATCTCTGCAAGCAGTGGTGGATAAACTGGTGGAGCTCATGGGGGTTAAATTTAAAGGAGGAAGCATAACTTCGGGCTTGCCACTGGCCAGAGTATTGCCTCAGGTTGCACAGATGTGTCCTTTGCTCCTTGAAGAACCCAGCAAAAATCAGTTCATCCAAATCATTAAAAATATACAGGAGGTTGAGGTTTTTTTCACACTCCTCTATGCAAATATGCCACATGCCCAGTGATTAATATTCATGTTTCAAATGAAAGAAACCAAAATGATTAAATTTATTGCATGGAAGGCATCGGACAATGTACAAAAAATTAGACGAGGTTCAAAGAGAGATATAGGAGCTAAAATATTAGCTTTCATCTTTTCAATGTCACATTTCCCATTTGTTGTATTTAGTGATGCATAATGCTCCCCCTTTGGCTCTAACTTGGCGTTTGGGGAACCCTTTTTTTAGGACTACAGCTTGCTTTGTTATCAGTGCTGTACACACGGGAAATGACTTTCATCATCATTTTCATCATTTACTCTGTTCATGCAGTGCTTCCTAGAATTGTCTTTCATATTTTGAAATACCCTTTTATTTGGGAACATATGAAAATATAAGTGAATGAATTGATTAAGAAATTTGAAAAAGTCAAAAGTAGAAAACTAGAACAATTGTAACATTTGATGGAAAATGGTAAGGGAACAAGGAAAATTGTCGTATATTTATGATTTGTCTTCGTAACTAGAGCTGTGAAATTATTGAAGGACCTTATGACTGTTTTTTTTTTCTGCGACATAAAACTTTAACTGATACGTATGCTAGGTTGACATTCAGTTATAGATTCGTTTTTTAGTTAAATGAATCAAACCGATTAATTAACTCAGAGTTTAATGATATTGCGGTGATTATTTTCATTTTCTTTTATAAGTTCAGCAAAAGTGAATTCAATTTGTCTCGAGTGACTAAAATCTTGTTTGTTTATTTGATTGGCACTAGACGAAGTCTCAAAAGAATATCTAAAGTCCAAACACTATGGATGTAAAATTTGTGGTTGTCAATTAAGTTCAACAAAAATTATCAGTTAAACTGGTGAATATTTCAAACCATTATGATTGTAATGATTTATTAATAAAGATTAAATGGATTATTTAGGTGCATATATTGATGGAGAAATCAAATTAATCATAGTGCTGTACAAAAATGAGAATAAGTGGTGAGTGACGAAGTTCTCTTTGAATGTGCCAAAGATATGGGTTTAATTATATTTTATGGTTGCCACGGAAACAAGAATGAGATATTTGATGGGACGAGTTTCTTTTATTAACATACTAGTTAAGAATATTATATAGAACAGATACAAAGCGCTCGGTTCTATGGTGTAGTGGTTAGCACTCTGGACTTTGAATCCAGCGACCTGGGTTCGACTCCCGGTAGGACCTGTTTTATTTAATTTTTAAATTTTTGGTGTAGTGAAATTATTTAAGTTTAAATTAGCTATGGTCTGCATAATTATGAAACATTATGAACACGCCTGGTTCTGTGGTGTAGTGGTTAGCACTCTGGACTTTGAATCCAGCGACCTGGGTTCGACTCCCGGTAGGACCTGTGCCATTTTGAGAATTTTAATAAAGTCTTTAAGGTTGTTTTCTTTTTTATTTAATTTTAGGTTTTTGGTGAAGTGAAAAATTACTTCTGATCTACCTTATGAGTTTGCATATCGGAAAGCATCCATGATTATGTGAACACGTTTGCGCTAGTTGCAAAATCTACTCTTGCAGAAAGATACAGGGTATTTTGGTCTTTTGAATACCATTTGGGGTGCAGTTGAAATATTAGGGGTGCATAAAAGAACAAACTGGACTTGAATGGCACAGTTGTAAACTGGCCTAGCCCAAAACAACTTCTTTTCATCTTCTTTTCTCTCGTAACTGTGTTACTACTGATTAGAGGCGCGCGTAGAGGAAAACCTTTTCCCTGTGTCTCTTCGTCTCTCTCTTTTTGTGGTTTGCAGAAAACAGCGAAAGCAACCATGGCGGAACAAAGCAACGGGGAAGTTCTAATGCTGGAAGCGCCACCGTCTTACGGTAAACCTACCAGCTCGGACGCCGAAATTATCGACGCATTGCCTTACATCGACGACGACTACGCCGACCCCAGAGTCAAACTCGAGGTTGACCGTCTTGTCGAGGATGAGATGCGCCGCAGCTCCAAGAAACCCACAGATTTCCTTAAAGATTTCCCTCCTCTTCCCAGCTCCAATTTCGAGGTTCTCCTTTTCTCTATTCACTTTATCTTTTGGATGTTTAAGATGAAATAAAACACTCGCAATTTCGATTCCTAACCTAACTGTTATTTATTTTTTAGTGTTTTCTGCGCAATTTAACTTATACTGTTGTCCGCATGAGATAAGTAAATCACTGTTGAAATACATTTGCTGAAGTTGGAGTTCGTGAAGAATGTTTTTGCCCTAGTTCTATTGTGAGTGTGATTGTGCAATTGCAGAACTACCCGATGATTGCAAGAGAGTACGAACGCGTGAGAGCTGGAAGGCCTCCCGTTGCTCTTGATAGGTCGCGCTACGAATTGGAAATGCCGCCGGCGAATAAAAGGAACGATGAAACTGCTTGGAAGCAGGCTCTTCTTAGGGCTCAACGCCTACTGCAGTACCAGATGATGAGGTGTGTTAGAATTCAATGTTAAATAAATACCCTAGATTACATGCTGTTATTCTCAACCGTAGTGTTCTTTACATTGAACATTTGTTTAATTTCTATTAAATAGTATTTTCTAGTGTTTTGTTCTGGCACTTAGTGTTCCATGCTATATGTTTGGACCAGAGATAGCTCTCAAACTATTATGTATCTAATTGTTTTGATAACACAAAGGATACAAAACGGAGTTCACTGCCGTAGGTCTTTCAGTTGCAGTCACTTTGTTATGTGGAACCTAATGACCTCCTCACTGATATGGAGTCTAGTTGTATTTAGCTTGAATTAAGTACTTGTTATGGAATTTGGTTTAATTTTCTTGACAAACAAGATATGAAGGGAAACCCAAGGAAACTTATCACTGAATTTAATCCATATAAGTGTGAAGGTTTGCATCCAAGTGATGAACAAGGATTAAACAAACAAAACCATTTACACAAGACATGATTGATGGCATGTCATTGGCAGAAATATGAGAAGAAACAAACAAGAATAATGAAGAAATACAATTAAATGGATATACTTATAGGAATGCAAGGAGAGCGCCCCTTGAAGATGGAGGAACCTTCATCTTTGTGATAAGCTCAATGAAGAATAGTCACTCGTGTCCTAAGAAATATTCAGTGCAATGTTATAACTAATTGGCCATAGAAGAAATCGGTAGTGGAGTTGTGGCTGAGCGCCATAACACGGTAGTGGCAATGTAAGTTTTCCATGATAGTCCATCCCGGCCACTTTGGGCATTACACAACAGACTCCTCGGAAATCGTGTCACAGGATGCCAAGAATGTTTAAAGAATAGTATCATATTTGCACCCCTTTAGATAGGAAGAAGCAGCAACATCGGGTCAGTGTAACCTAGCCCAGACCCGAGGGAAAAGACCCTAATTATATTTCTGTCAGACTGCCTTGTCTTTCGTTATTTTTGGACAGCAATTATATTTCTACATTATTATTATTATATATAGATAGAATTATAGATACAGATATCTGAAATGCTTCATCATTATGGCTCCCAATATATTTCGGTAAAGGATTTTTGGGTCACCGATATTTTCCACATTATATCAATAACACTGATATAGTGACATTAGCTGTCCAACCTAGTACGATTAGGAGGTGTAGTTTCTTCCAGAAAATTATGAAAGATTATTGTTATCTATACTTTGAACATCTAAATTTCACAAGGGAAGTTTTCTCAGTTCTTTGGGAGAGGAAATAATTATTGTATTTTCTTTCTCAAGTTAGGTCTGTCATGCCGCATGAAGTATTTTTAAAAGCTTACTGGTAGGAATTTGTTTGAAATTGTTTTATTGGTTCTGATGAATTGATATGTAGGATGGAAAATTTGGATTTGATGTTAAAATACGGCCCTGATACATGGAAACTACACAACCAGCGATTGGAAGTATACTTATCAAGGTTTGTCAATTGAATAAAGAACGTTCATGTTTAGATTTTTGTTTTGAATTATACAGTTGCTACCTCTCTGGCATCAACCTATTTTCTTATCACTGGCTCGTAACACCAGTGCTTCTGCATTTTTTTGACCTCGTATATGTTTAAAAATCTAGTTGCTGTCATCAAGACGGTCCTGCCTTGGTCCAGGTCCTGCCTTGGTCCATATGGCTTGGCACTTGTAATTTTAAACTTAAATTTCTTTCCTCCAGCAGAGAGACTTAGCTTTTATATTGATTTGGTTCTTGCAATTGAATTTTGGAGAATGGATGTCTCGTTTTGCTTGATGATGTCCCCCCAAGTTCCTTCAGACAATATTTTTTCATTCCTATGATTAAGATTCCTAGGTAAAATATTTTTCTTTTGGATTCTCTAGAAACCTTTCATACCCATGTTTGGTATAAATGTATATTTTTTTACAGATTTAGTAAACTCTGGTTTAAAGTATTTCCTAGTTCTGTGCTTCATAGAATTGCTAACCTTGTTTTTGCCATGCATACATTTATGCTTTCATCATATTTGTTCAACACGATCTGTCACTATCTTCATTAACTTTAATTTGAACTGGCCATTTCTTTAGATTGTTACTGGTATATTTTTACAAGACGCGGGCACAAAAAAGTGAGGGTTGGGGAGCTAATCTGGATTAATCAGTATAAAGCTTACGTGAAACATCAATCTTAACCGTTAATGTTAAACTGATTAGTGTCTACTCTACTGTTGTTCTTCCCATCTCTCACGACAAACACTCTCTCAACACATGGATAAATCACATGTACCATAGTAAATAATATATCAAAAAGATGTTGCCTGCATATTTTGTTTTTCGTACAGCAACGGTTATAGTTGTGTTATCTTTTTCTAGAATGCAGAAATTAGCACAAGAACAAAATGAAAAGATTGAAAAAGTAAATCGTGAAAGGAAATATCATCAGGTAATTATCATTTACCATCTGCTCTCAGTTTTGACTTGTCAAATTTCTGCTAACCTGTTATTCTTAAAATTATTGTCAGCAAAACACTGCCTATGAGCTTAATGCATTGTCTATGCAATGGAAGGAACTCTGTCATAAGAATATAGATATCAATGCTGCTTGTGCTTCAGTTGTAAACAGCATAAATGAACTGAAAAGTGAAGCAGCAGAAAGGTGACTACTACAAAAATTCTGGTTTTCTTGGCTTATTTCCTCTAGTTTTGGTGTAATTAGTTTATTTTTTCAGAGGCTGGAACTTGGAAGCTATGACAGAAAATGGTCAACTGGCGAATTCTGAATTATGAGATTCGTATGTCCTCATCTAGTTTTGTATCTGTAAGGAATTTGTTCAGCTCTAAACTTGACTTTAACTGTTATTGTACCTCTTAATGTTTAGTTCGATATTATGAAAAAGTTACACACGCTCTCACCCCAAAACGATAATGATGAAATGTTTTTATAAAGGAAACCTGTGTTTTTTTTGGGGCTTCAAGCAGTTGAATTTATATTAAAATTCAATCTATAAAATGAAACTAGTACTTTCCCCTTCCCACCTTTATTACATTATCAAATCACAGGCAGCCTGATAGTTTTGGTGATATACAAACTTAATTCCATCAGCAGTGTGACATGTTGGGATACTTCTTGTTCTTGAGGTGAGACAAGTATTGATTTCGTTCACCCATTGGTAAGGAAGGAAGGAATGGTACTACCAAAGGTGATACTGCAATAAATTCTTGATTTTGCGATTATAATTTTCCTTTTTATGCTATATTGTTTTGTAGTTTATACATTGTAATTTTAATTTCTTGTGTAAATTTAATTATATTTTTATTTTGGTTCAGTTGAACAGTCGATTTAACATATCAGTTTAAGGGATCAGTGAAAAGTTATTTAATTGATTAAAATATAAGTAAATTAAATAAACCCATAGACGAGTAAAGGTTGTATCGAAGTTGTGATTTTTTTTCACACAGGATATAACCCTAAAAATTTAGGATGACTGAAATCTTGAATGAAGAATTAAATTATTGCCAAAATTGTAATTTATACTATATACATGAATATTAAGGAACAGAACAAAATTTAAAAATTAATTTTAAATGTCAAATAATACAAGGTAACAAATTTTTTATCTGCAAATTTGTCTTATTAAAAGAAAACTGAGTAAAGAATGTGGTCATTTCTCAGTTGCTCACAATCAGCATTTTGTGATTATAGACGCAAGATGAATATGAGACCGTATTTGCATCTTTGTAATCTGACAAATATAATGGTCGGATGCATCTTTGTGTGATATAATTCTTTAGATTACTAATTGCTCCTGCTCTTCCTCATTCTTGTGCATTATACTTTGACTTGCATCAAATTTTTCTTCACTTCTCTTTATGAAGATGCATCCATTTTTCAACACTACCGGCAAAACTTTTGGTTGAAAAGGAAAATAGAAAGTTTGAGATTGACATATTTTACTGTCAAAAGAAAAGTACACAAATACCATTTGCGGGTAAAAGGTTAGTCAATCTTTAAGGTGCATGTTAGCCACCTGGACATTGGTCCATAATAGTAACAAATTTTGTATCTAGAGGCACTTGTTTTAGAAAGGCACACATTTACAATTTATACGGATGAAAAACATTTTTTTAAAAATTTTTCTAGAGTTTTTTAAAACCATTTTTTTAAAAAGTATTTTAGAAAATAATTTTTGAAATTTGCTTAAAAACTGATCAATATTTAATAAAGAAACAACTATTGAATTAATTTGATCACAAAATCTATTAAACTTTGAAATAGATAATTATTAAATGAGTATATTTCAGAATATTAAATTTTGTTTGGATTACCTGAACTTGGTGACATCTTAAAATCTACTTGTTTATAGGTCTGCCATTAAATTTGTCACTTATTCTGATTATAACAAGAAGCTTTAGACATACTCTGATGTCTGTTTACGAATTCTAAAACACCTGGAATGAATCTAATGGACGTAGGCAATGCACATTAGTTGAGTGTCTCAAGTTGAAACTATCTAAAGTCTAATTTCCATTAAAAAAACATGTGTGCAAGATTCACACTTTTTTCCTTCAAATAAACAAGTTCAAAATATGAAATACTAATAGCTTTTTTCATAATTACTTTTATCATAGAATATAATTGGTTTTTTTTAGTGAAATATTCTCCTCTAAACATATTTATCCTGTTCATAATGCTCAAACCATAAACTTCTAAACATAATGCAATTGGGTGATCATATTCTTGATAAAGAATAACTAATTTTACCAATGACTATTTTTTTGTTAAGAAACTTAGTTATCTAGCTTTAGTAAAATTCTCCTCGGATAATTCTCGAATTAGAAACTTTGTTTAAGGAAATAAGTTCAATAACACGAGGACCAACAATTTGTTATTATATTAGCTATTTAAAATTAAGTACTCTAATTACTTCACCGCATAAGCACCATTTCATTATTTAATCTGCATTCAAGTTTCAAACCCATTTTATTATAAAACTAAATCCTGTCTATTAAATTATAAGATTAAAAAAGATTTCAATTAATATCATCCAAACAATATTTATTTTGTGAACATCGCAATTATCTAATCTAAGTATCCGAAATAAGTCATGTTACTTCAAACTCAGATCTAACCAAAATCAAGTTTATAAAATCAAATTGATAAAAACTAAAGTCCCGTAAACTACAAGCAAGGCATAAGCACGAACATGGCAAAAACAAAAGTTATTCATTACAGCTAAAATTGTTATAATTCAGCAAGGCATTACAGATGCCTCAACATTTTCTCGCAGTTTTTCTGTAATTCTCTCCCTAACCAATCTATGTCCTTTAAAGGTTTCAAAACAGAAAGAAGAAAAGAATGAGAATAACTAAATAAATTTCCTTGATTTCCACCAAATCTAAACGAATAGAATCTCAGTACAGTTTAATCAGTTGGTACAGTGCAAAGCGACCCATGTCCAGGACTATGCTCTAGGGGATACATTGTTGTTCTCTTCACATACCTTAAATGATCAAGTGCCGCCTTTCTGAGCTTCGAAACTGCATTTAGATTTCTTTTTACTTGCTTCCCAATTATGGAACATACACTCAGTGGATCTTCAGATCCTGCTCCAACTCTCCTGTAAAAACCATAAACTTTAGAGCCTCCAAATACTATCGGATTCAACCTTCTGTACTCACAGTAAGCTCAATTAATATTGAACAACATAAATATCATGTCATGTTCAGTGTGCAGAAACACAATTGTGGACAGGTCATGAGATATTAAGAGACTTGCAACAATGGGGGAAAATCATTTACCTCAGTAATTTCTCCGATGCAATTCTAGCAGCTCTTATAATATGGTGGCTCGGAACCCATTTTACAACACGATTAGGATCAGCTCGCATGGGTGAATGAATTCTGATAAGCTTGAAAATGGGACCAGATAGAAAAAATCAATGATTTGAAAAATAAGAAACGTGATTATACTTGTATTAGTGAGTATTAAATTCAACAAGGAATATACATTCTTGCTTATGAAACTTTAACTTTTAACATAATTATCAGCAAATAATGTGGAAAATATATGGCTTAAGTATGACCTCCACAAGTATGGCTTACTTACCCCCAAGCATTCCATCATCTGGTAGTAAGCTCTTCCATGCAATGGGGTATGGCCTTGCCGGGATTCAGAGAAATACCTTGTCCTACGAGAAATAAGGATTATTGATCAGGTAATTGTAAACCAAAGAAAGACGTATTTAACCAGTGATACTCATTGCTATTAGAAAATATAATACCATTCTTTATAACCAGGATCTACAGTGAAACCATACATATCCACTGAATCGCACATAGAGAGAGCAAATTCAAGAGCCTTAAGTCCAGTTCCTTTTGCTGCTGAGCCAAAGGATGCTCCTAGCATGAGGTACACAGGATTTTTTATAGGAACCTCCTGCAGAAGACAAAAAATCAATTGCTTTGCAATGGAAAATAGAACGTGTGACGAAGAAATACAAATTAGTTGTTTTAGAAGGTGGTTTCCTTTGACAAGGAACTATACCCGAATCATTTTGTTCATGATATCATGAATTGTTGTTTTTATTATCAACACTTCTTTTCTTTGTTCTGCAGAAAAAGCAACTTTTAGTAAGAATATAGTGACTCATAATCACATTGCAGCAAGTGGATCTCGTGATAACAAGTGCCAATACCATCTAACTCTACAACTTTATCTAGCGCTTTGGCGGATCCTCTGTTTAGAAGGCGAAATGTGCTTTTCCTACCCACATAATCAGTGTAATTCTGTAGTCATAAACAATATTAAGTGGTAGAGATCTTAATTTTCGGGATAAAATCAAAAGAACATAAGAAGCAACCTGTTGAATGACAAACCTGAATTGGAGCACCATTTTCTCTAATGACAACTTCATAACCATCTATCTCGTTTCCAAATTTTGTTTTCAAGAGGTCTCCTGAATTACCAATAACGGCACAACGCCCAAAGTGCCTTGGGAAGTATGGTGGTGTTTCGGGGAGAACTAGTGAAAGTTTCTCCATGCACAAGGTCTTATTCTCACAACGGTTTCTGCAACACAAAGAGATCCTATTCTGAGACTTCACACTAATTTTAATTCCTGCTAAACAAGAACCTGACTTTAAGTCCATAACTAAATATAAATTATATATATTAAACATGGAACATGATATCTATGCTTTATTTTGAGAAACATATGTTGTATATAGCAATTGAGTAGAGTGAAGTAGATAACTCGGACAAAGTTTTATCTACTCAACAACAGCATATGTTTGCTTCTCAACAGCCAATTATAAATGTCTTAGGGCTGACAAATTGACAGAGTATCCTAAATGAACTAAAATGGAATTTAGTTTGGCGGTCATTCTTATAGGATACCATTATTTCATAATTAACTAAATTTTCAGTAGAATTGAGTGGCACATTACTTACAGCTGTATTCCTTTATTGATCCTACGCCATGCATATTCCTCCCATCCATTTGGTAAAGAATCAATGAATTCCTTGGTGAGGATAGTGGTACTGTTCCGCACCTGAGAAATCATTTCAGGACATTATTCCTTTTAAAGTTAAAAAAAAAAAAAAAAACTAATGAAAGGAAGTTGCCATTAATGTCTAGACTGGCAAGGGTAGTTAAAAACTCTCGTATATTAATCAAACAGGATATCAAAAGTATCGAGATGTATATAATAACAAAGAAATGGTAGATTTCCGACTAGTCACAATCAAAAAAACGGAGACTAAGTTGCTTACCTGCTCCCATGAAGCGACAGCTTCACATAGATCAAAATCAAAAGACAGAGCTTCAAGTTCTCCAGTTTTTGGATCTTTCTGTTAATGCAGAAAACGCCAGATGTCAAAAAATTGGTTAATTGTTTAACTTCATTTAAACCATGTGATTATATCACTACACATACTTCTGAATTGGAGGAAGTTATTTCCCTCCAACTCGTAGGTTATAAAAACTGACACATGTTACAAAATCACATATGCAGCATTTTTTCTTCCTTCATGCACAACAATATGCTCAGCGAATGATTCGGAACATTTACCCATTTTGGGATAGTGTCACTGGGAAAATTTATTGTGGTTTGGCAATAATCTGCTCCCCTAGTTGCTTTTAGGCCAAGTCCATTTGCACTCTGCATATAACTCAAAGAACCCACACTTAGAATATAAGATCTAAAAGAAGAATAAAGTGTTGAAACTGTAAGAAAACACATTGAAACAAAACAACTACAAACTACTCCAACATAAATACCACACAGAAGGGCAATTAAAAGCAAAAAATAATATTCCTTCAAAAGAAAATATAACAGTTTTTAGCATTAAAAACCAGCACTATCAGAGGTCCAATACTCAACATCAGTGCACTTCGTATCGAACTATTCTTCAATGAGCAAAGATCTTGTTTTACGTGGTAGCGTCCATTTGGAACCAAACTAAAATTCAGTTAACAAACTCTACCCAAATCCCTATTCATGACATTCTTACATAACGCAACAGCACTGTATGTTGTACAAGGAAACAACAGCCGCCAATAAGCTTAGTTTGAAGGAAAATGCAGCAGCGTAGAAACCAAAAAACAAAACTAGCTTTGATGCGGAGGGAAACAAAAACCAAAGAAACGGAGGAAAACCTCACCACACACTTCTGAAAAGTGTCGTGCAGCGAAAACAGTGCTTCGTTGTCTTCATCTGTGAGGCGATAACCAGGATCTGCGTGCGGTTGCATTGTTATTATTATTATTATTGTTAGATTTAACGCGGTTGAAGAAAACTCTTGCAATATGAAGAAGATACAGGTAAATACATACATACATACAAAAGGATCAGAGAGGCCGGTGATGTAGATGGAAATGGCTGCAAATCCACATGCCAAAGCGAGAAACAAACCGAGTTGCAGAACCCTCATCGGATTATTGAGTTGCCGACAAATCGAATTGGGGTTTATCTACGGAGTGATTATTGCGATAGTAGTATCAACATCTGTTCCACACACACTCCAATTCACACTTCAAATCTTTACCTGTGCGAAGCTAATGTGTTCTATTGCTTTTATTGGGTTATTTAATTCAAACTAAACTTTTGGGTTTTTGGGAAAGTTAATTACTCTTGCTCCATTACTTATCGCATAATCTAGAAATATGGCATATTAATTAATTAATTAAGAAATATATACATTTATTCTCTATATTTTTAAATTACAATTTTTAAAAACATGTGATATTTGAGCGACCAATTTTTACCTTGTCTTAATTTTTTAATTTTAAAAAAAATATATAAGATATAATTTAACTTAGGTTTAATTGATCGTTGGTTTAATTGATCGTTTAAATGAATGTTCCTTTTTAATATACATAAAGTTGTTCATCCTATGACTTTTGGTGAGAGATGGTGTTTATGATTTGGTGCATGTGATTTTTTTACTAATCCACAAGAACTACACCAATTAAATCATACTTTATCACCCCAAACTAAAGTGGCTGCAAGTTCTGTGATTTCAGAGTGATATGGATTTGTAATATGACCTATAAGTTGGTTACCAAAATTTCATATTCAAATTCAGATCCGTGATGAATTAAAAAATGTTCACTTTGTTCCGTGTTTAGGTTACTCAATATATATATAACAAATCAAAATAACAAAATATTTTTAAGTAAATCAACATATTAATTATAATAACAATGTAGATTAGTGTGTCCCATTTTGGTATATTTTAAATTTGGATTATGAAAAGTAAAACAAATTTTTCTAACTCGTAACTCGTACCACATAATATTTGACTTAAGAATTTACAGGTTGACTTACAACCCGCGTAAAGAAAATTAACATTTTTTTTAAATAGTAAAGTGTAAGAATTAATTAACTTTGTTTTATTTAATTATATTAGTAAAAACAATAAATTATATAAGTTTAAGTAATATTGACAATTCTTTATAGTTTATAAGTTTTAAGTACAAACATATTAAAAACAAATATGATTTTTTGAACTAGATCAAAGTAAGAAATATAAAACAAGAGAGTTATTTTTAGTTAAGTTAGACAATAAATATGAGTGAACAAATTGTTTATAATAAACACACAAGAATAAACAACTCCGTGTGCAACATCATGCAAACTTGCAGAGAATCTGAGCTCAAACTTATGATGACCTGGAGATAATACGATTCCAAAACTACTTCAGAAGTAATCATTGAACTCTGTTCCAATAGCAAAATCTCACACAATCACTTTGAAAATGAGTCCCACCATCCAATAGGCCTAAACACTTTAGCAATCACAAAGGCAACAAATAATCTTCATTTCCAAAATGTAGGGATCATCATAGTTGACTACAGGAGGAAAATTTTCACAAAAGTAGCATGCTTCAATGATGATGACCTTCCATTCTACAACGTCATTGTGTAGGTGGGGTGAAAAAAATAATGTATTATTTGACAACAAAAGATAAATCATGCTTATGCACCATCAAACCATATATCAGCCGAATATATGATTAATCTGGTTAAATAATATATTACTGTTATTTGATTTATTAAAAAATGGAAATTTTCATTATCTTTTATTTTGTGACAGATTCATATGTCCATAACTCTTATTAATATAGGTGGTATTTGATAAAAGTCTTAACCTTCCTTTGCTCTATGGGTTGCCTAACGCTATTTTTTTTTTCGCTCGACCTTTAGCATTTTGTTGTAGTTTCTGTTTTATTAGTTTTTCGTTTTCCCTTATGTGTATGATGATATAATTCTATGCTTCTTTTCCTTTCTACCTCTTTTTCTCTTTTTCAACTTCGGAATTCTATTGGTTTTTCTCTCTTACGTGTTCAAAACAAACCTCTATTGTCTCTATAATATACTATTCTCCTATGGAGTAGTAGCACAATCACATTCTCATACTCATGATTATGTTCTCATAAATTCTAAAGTTTTCTTGTTAATTTGCGGGTCAAATATGTAAATATTTTTCTTTTAAACAATGCAGGATTCGATTTCAACAATTAAGAACATTCAAACCATTTAAATATTATCACCTTTCTAAAGTTTACATTCTGAATCTTAGTAACAATACCTACCTTATTCTTAGAATTGCATAAATGAGATAATAAAATTGATAATAACAAGTATACATTTTATTACACTAAAAATTAATAATTTTCTCTTAAGTTACACATAAAGCTTATTATTTCAAAACTTGATATACTTTCCATAAATATTTTAGAAACATCTTTTTTTACAGTAGACAATCATAAAATGGTTATAATATAATTTCAAAAAATAAAAAATCTAAAGTTATTATGATTTACTTTAACCAGAACCAACGTCAACATCAGTATGATAATAATTGTAAAGAAAATGTTTATTTTTTATGGTTCAATACACTTGTAATCCATACAATAAACGTTCCACATTAGATTACAATAATTATAATTATAGGACATTTCATTGTAATTATATATATTTTTTATATATTTTAGCGAATTGATGTCTTATGAAAGCAAAATTAATAATTAACGAGATAGTTAATTAATTTAATAAAAAGAATTCAATGTAATGTAATTATCTTAATTACAATAATTATGTATTTTTATGATTTAAAAACTAAAACATTGATTTTAATGACAGTTTGGTAATGAATTGTTTGATCCAACGCAAAATTCACCTCAATTTAGAATCAATTATCTAAAAAAAAAAAGAATTAATTCTATCCAAGATCTATAATCAAATTTAAACCTTAAACTAAATATGAAAATATCTGCGCGTAAAATTATATTACATGACACACGTACAACACTAAATACTAGAGAATCTTATAAATATGAAATTAAGGCGCAGCAAATAGGGCAATTACAAAAGGGAAAGGGAAAAGAAAAATAACAGAAGACAGAGAGAAAAGATAAAAGGTAGCAGCACTACAAAACCTCACGCCTCCTTTGTCCTTTCGTTCTTTAACTCTTTGCTTCTCAGTTGCGTTGCGTCTCGCCGAAACCCTTGCAGCCACTATACAATCCCTATCGCCATGGGTACGTTCTCTTCATCTCATTTCCGATATCGATTCCTTTTTCCCTCTATTTCCTCAATCCTTCCCCTCTTTCCTTTAGATCTGCATGTTCTCGCTTTTCGTAGATCTTTCACGGTTAACTCTACCGATCGGCGACAATCACCGCGATTTTCTTTTGCCTTTCTGCTTTTCTCTTTGTTCAAGTTCAATTGATTGAGTTCGGGCTTGTGATGTTCTATTTTACTTTTACAAATATACTGTGTAGTATTTTGTTCGTATTTCAATCTTGTTAACTTCTCTTGGCCGTAAGTGAAATTTTGTTGCAGTAAGCTGAGTTGCATGCCATGGGTTAGTTTCTTGATTTATAATTCTTCTAGTTTTCGTTCACACTGGAGAGTGATTTTGGCAAACAAGTGAATTCTTGCTTTTCTTGAATGAAACAAAAGAGTTCTGCTTCGAGGTTATAAGGAATTGGGGATTGGAGGAAAAAATTATGTATCTTTTTTTTTGAATGATAGATATTGAGGAGGACATCCGTTCTTTACAGCTTGAATCAGCAGGTAATCCATAGGCTACTGATTTTTTCGTATTTATTCCTTTTAGCTTGTATTTGTACTGCTTTATTTTAATCTTTATTTTTTCCAATGTTGGTTGTGAATTTGTGATAAGCAGAAGACAACAACGGGGTGGTAAATCCAGAGGATGGAAGGCCGGAAGCAGTTGAGAAATCTGATAAGATGGATGAAGGTTGGTTGTAAGAAAGTGGTTGATTCTGTGTTCATATTTTATGGAAATTAAATCTGATCGATTCTAAACTCTTACGTAGTTATACTTCAAGATTCTTTGTGGTTGTAAAAAAGTATTGTCATTTTTATTTTTTGTCCTGAAATCAACTTATTTATTATACTTCTACGTTTGTTAATGTTATGCACCACAGCACCTTCCATTCCGTTTTAATTTCAGTCGTGTATGAACTCTCTTGTTTGGAAAGGTTGTTTTGATATAGAAAGTTATTATCATAATGATGCTCTTAAAAAGTATTGTAGAAGTAGGAAGAGGAATTTTTGCTTCTCTTTCCATCCCTTGCTCTTAAAAGATATTGTACAAGTCGGAAGAGGAATTTTTGTGTCTCTTTCCATCCCTTTTCGTCAGGTCCCTTGTTATACTCCTGTACATATGGTGATTATTAGTATTTTGGTTATATCAGCTTACTTCTTTGAATGAATGGTGTACGATTGGTATCTGTAGTGTTATCTATGGTGGATGCAAAAATTCCACTATATAAACATGCCATTGCAGCCCATGGCACCGCCAAAGTGGGCCTCCCATTACAAATTGCCTGTGGTCGCTTGCAAAAAATATGCCTCACCATTTCACCTTGATACTGCCATTTTACAACGCTGGGTAGCTATAATACACATAATAATGTCACAACATAGTTTCATGTCAAATAAGCTCTACTTTGTCTTGCCCATGGCTGATATTGTTCTGAATTGTATGCAATTAGTTAGTTGCCCCACTTTGTGAATGTAATCATCTGGTTATATTCTGACCATTGAAAAATTATGATTGAACAATTTCGTATCATCTATCATTAATTTGATTGTTGTATTGGTCGTTTCACTTGCTTGCTGCCTATATAAGTTAACGATGGAGATGGAGGGCATCATATAATAATTTCATCTTGGTGTTTTCAGATCCTAAGCAAGAAGTTGAAGAACAGGCTCAACAGCCTGAGCCTGAGCCAATAGGTATGGGGAAATTATTTAGTTTCCAAGTATGCAATCATATACATAGTTTGCATTTGATTGCTCATTCAGAATTATACAGCTCATTGTCAATAAAGATTCAAACTTCCATTTTCGTGTGATCATTCCATGACATTGATTTGCAGTGAAAGATAAGGAGATTCCTCCCGTTCAAGAAGAAGAAGAGGAGCCAGAGGCAACTAAAAGGCACTTGAATGTAGTGTTTATTGGCCATGTTGGTAAGTTGAATAATTCCACATGATTTATCAGTACGAGTTACCAGGTTTTCCTAATGTTATCTGATCAACCTTAAACATTTGACAACCATTCACTTGCTTAGGAGTATCAGGCATTGTATCTACCTTGTGCGTTATAGAATTAAATGGTCATTTAGAAGTTGACCATGAACTAGAGGATATTTGTTGCCTCTGTTTTCTGGTTATCAACTTCTTAAATGTTTTTGCTTTTCATGGCTGAAGGAGAATAAAGAATGTCTCTAGACTTGGATTGCATGCTTTCAATTCTACTTGTATTCATGTGGTTATTGATCTATGATTCGTTAGAGTTGGACTAACTTGGGAGAATACTTTTTTATGCTTTATAGGTAGGTACACTTTTGATTATAAGCTGGTTTGAGCACAAAAGAGGCTAATCTGAACACATACTAAATTTGCAAGATGATAAATACACAGCATAGTCTTATCACTGTAGTCCATTAGGAAAATGTACGGAAAGTCAGGGCTTATTGACTCACATCATAAGAGCAATGGGGCTTGGTTGGAAGGGAATATGCATGAGGTTTTTTTTTTTTGTAACTGCCTAAACATATGTTAGCTGAGTGGAATGAGGAACAGGAAGGCATCGCTTCAATTAGAGAGTGCACACTTTCTTTATAATCTTCTTATGTAAGTAATTTATTCATGTATGTCATCTTCTAGATGCTGGTAAGTCTACAACTGGAGGCCAGATACTTTTCCTTAGTGGTCAAGTTGATGAACGGACTATTCAAAAATACGAGAAAGAGGCCAAGGACAAAAGTCGAGAAAGTTGGTAAGCTCATTCACTTTGTTTTTTGATTAAAAGTGTCCTGTTTTCCAATGCTGCATTGCTGTCTCAATCTATTTATCGCTACTTGGGTCTTAAGGTGTTACATGTTTGAGTTAGCTTGCCTTATTGACCCATTCTATATTAAATGTGATAGTCGTTTTTCAGCAAGTACAATTACTTTCAGCTATTTAATATTTGGGTGATTGTGTAAAAAAAGTTGGGTGTTGTGCAATGAGATGATACATAAAACTGAGGTAGCTTATTTGTCTTAATTTCGATGAACTTTCTCAGTACTTCTAGATCTCCTGTACGAATTTAGCTCAGATAAAGCTACTTTATCCTTTATAAAGTAATCAAGTAATTATTACAACATTTAATGGGCTGGGCCATTACATGCTGTAATTAGATTAAACTAGATAGGAATGAATATGTGATGTGACCCCAACAAGCCCATCATCAAGACAAGGTACACCTTCAAGCCCAAGCCCATCAAGAGGTCCAATAACAAGGGGCATGCTCAAAAAGATCCAATTGGGCTTCATTCAAGATGGCCCAAACCCACATGGGCTTCTCACACTCTTCACATGGGTCAAAGAAGATGTGAAGATTTGAAAAGGCGTATCAAAGAGCAATAGAATAACAATAAGATTGGCCCATTGTTTAGGTCTTGCTTTCTAGAATAAGAAGTCAAACAATGTGTAGTTGAATTGATAAAATTGGGCTTGACTAAGCCCAAAAGGAGGTGTGGCCGTGAGCTTATCAAAAGGTCCAAGGTGGACTAAGTGGAAGTCAACACTCCTTCCTACACCTCATGGATCCAAAGCATCAAGGGTTAGGAATGCTTTTTCCTTTTCCAAGGCATCATCTAATGGCCGTGAGCCTTCCTCCTTCTCCAAGCCATCTTTCACGGCCAAGATTGAAGCCCATTCTCATCCAAGGTCTAAGAGTGCTTATGTGTATTTGCTTTCATATAAAAGCCTAAATTTTAGGCTATTGTAATCACTCTTGAATTTTAAGCAATATATGCCTAGTGTTGAGAGTACTCCACTCCTCTAGCTCAAGTGACTCTCAAAAGGCAATAGGAGTGGAGTACTCTCAACACTAGGCATCTATTGTTTAAAATTCAAGAGTGATTAAAATTTAGGCTTTTATATGAAAGCAAATACACATAAACACTCTTAGCCCTTGGATGAGAATGGGCTTCAATCTTGGCCGTGAAAGATGGCTTGGAGAAGGAGGAAGGCTCACGACCATTGGATGATGCCTTGGAAAAGGAGGAAGGCTCACGACCATTGGATGATGCCTTGGAAAAGGAGGAAGCATTCCTAACCCTTGGATGCTTTGGATCCATGAGGTGTAAGATGGCTTGGAGAAGGAGGAAGGCTCACGACCATTGGATGATGCCTTGGAAAAGGAGGAAACATTCCTAACCCTTGGATGCTTTGGATCCATGAGGTGTAAGAAGGAGTGTTGACTTCCACTTAGTCCACCTTGGACCTTTTGATAAGCTCACGGCCACACCTCCTTTTGGGCTTAGTCAAGTCCAATTTTATCAATTCAACTACACATTATTTGACTTATTATTCTAGAAAGCAAGACCTAAATCTTCATATCTTCTTTGGCCCATGTGAAGAGTGTGAGAAGCCCATGTGAGTTTGGGCCATCTTGAATAAAGCCCAATTGTATCTTTTTGAGCATGCCCCTTGTTATTGGGCCTCTTGATGGGCTTGGGCTTGGAGGTGTACCTTGTCTTGATGCTGGGCTTGTTGGGGTCACGTCAATATGTATTAAATAGTAAATAAAAATGTAGTCTGTTCTGTAGTTTGCTCAGAGCAAATTCTATGATGGGTATAGTAATCCAAACAGAACATTCAATTAGGACTTGTATGGATTGATGTTTCTTGCGTTTGACTTTTCCAATTATGTTACGAGAATTGTCTTATGTGGTCTATAATGTGCATACCACCTTAAAATTTTATTTCCTTGCAACCCAATAGATGCAAATATTTTATGTGAAATCTTTCTCTCCCGATGAACTTTGTGGCATGCTAATTTGAATTTCTTCTAGATCCAGTTGGAAGCTTTTACAGTTGGTAATTGTCCATTGCTTAATATGTTCTTGTGCTTCTCTAGTATAGTGGGTGAAACATTGCATGTTTTGAAATGTTATTCTGTGTTTTATCTATTTGGTTATCTTAAATCAACCTGGGTGCTTTGTTAGCTTATGCGTTTTGTTGATGACTATGTAGTATTAAGGAGTTCAAACTATAAGGGCATATGGCCGATTGAGTCTTCAAGATATTACATTTTTTTATAGAAATTTTGTTTATTTTTGGAGAAAAGGGGTATCTTTCAGCTTAATGAATATAACTGATGCTAATGTGTTTCAAATTAATGATTTGAATTTGATATACTAGGTATATGGCTTATATAATGGACACAAATGAGGAGGAGAGGGTAAAGGTATGCGTAAATTTGCTGATGAAAGCTAGCTGATCTATTGCTTTTGATGTAGTTTTCGCCTTCTCTTAGTTGTGTGGATTTGATTAGTATTTATAATTAGGGTAATATGGTGACAATTGCAGGGGAAAACAGTTGAAGTTGGAAGAGCACATTTTGAAACTGAGACAACAAGGTTTACTATTTTGGATGCACCTGTGAGTATCTGCATTGCGTGACTCCTCACATCAGTTTTCTTTATTGTGGACATGCATATTGCCTAAAGTTACTCTTCTATTTTGAACTACTCAGGATTTTCTGACAGATATCCCTCCCTTAATTCAATTGTTTCTCTTGAAGATCCCCACATTAACAGGAGTTATGACCAAATTATGTTATGTTAGAGGTTTTCTAATAGATAGGTGCAAAACTTACCTTACAAGTTACGATCCAATTTTGTAAGGCTGAGTTACATCTAAACCCAGAGATGGTATCCAAGTCTATCCTAGAGTGTTGTTGTGCTTATTGAGTCATATGCTATTGGCCTGCAATTAGACAACTCCTAAATATCTAAAACTCATACTTGAGATGTCTAGTCATTGGTGGAGGGTGTTGTTTGAGATCCCACATCCACTAGAGATATGATCAAATTATAGTATATAAATGTGGTGCAAATCTCATTTATTATTTAATTTTATAGAATTGAGTTGGATTTGAACTTGCATTCTAAGAATTTTGTTTTTGTATATTTTATGATAATTCAACCATTATATGTCTACTCTTTGGTAACAATTAGTACTGAACTACAATGCTTTTGCAGGGCCACAAAAGCTATGTTCCTAATATGATTAGTGGTGCATCTCAAGCTGATATTGGTGTTTTGGTTAGTTGATCTGTGGTGTGACTTTGTCCTTGATTTCAAGTATGTGCTTCACAACCATTTGATAATAGATCTATCTGTGCTTTATGCCCCATCAATCAGGTTATATCTGCCCGGAAGGGAGAGTTTGAAACTGGATATGAGAGAGGTGGACAAACTCGTGAGCATGTCCAGCTTGCAAAAACGCTGGGTGTGGCTAAGCTGCTTGTTGTTGTTAATAAAATGGACGAACCTACAGTGCAGTGGTCAAAAGAAAGGTTTTATTCACTTTTTTGCTGTATTCACACGTATCCTTTCTGTGCTTATATGTAATTATAATGAGAGTCCTTGCTGCTGGTATACCTCTAGGTATGAGGAAATCGAGTCAAAGATGGTTCCATTTCTAAAGCAATCTGGATACAATGTAAAGAAAGGTAAGCTGCCTTTATTCTTTTGTTTGAGAAAATGTTGAAATTTCTCTTTCCTTTTGTTTTAATTTATCTGCTGTTGGATGATGTGAATGTGAGATTTATAATGGGTGGGTTGTGTAGCTTTTACATGGAGAACATGTATATAATTAAAAATTTGATGGGGGAGGGAACTGATTGTCACTTCTAGAGAGTTATGTTACGTAATAACTGCTGGACCTTGGGGCAATTTGAGAATTCCTGATTGTTTGTTTGCTTGAAATGTTGAGAAGGTTTGAGATCCTAGGTATTAAGTTCTAAAAGGACGATTTTGAACCTTGTACATGGAGTGAGCACCTATGTATTTTATTTATTTAGGAAACAATTAAGAGTCATGGGCTTTTAGGTTGTTCTCTTTCTATTTCACACATTTTCTCTATGGTATAGGATTTGAAATGCATGAAAATGGACTTGGAAAGCCCTGTGTGTTAGAAGGCATTGCTTGCTATTGGCATTTCATATTTTGTGTAGATGTCAACTAGTGTAATGAATTGTGTAATAAGCTATTTTACTAATTGTTTATTCAACAGATGTCTTGTTTTTGCCAATATCTGGTCTAGTGGGTGCAAACATGAAAACAAGGGTGGACAAAAGTGTTTGCCCATGGTGGAATGGGCCTTGCTTGTTCGAGGCCCTTGATGCTATTGAAGTTCCACCACGAGATCCCAAAGGTCCTTTCAGGTATTGCATTTCTGACCATCTTGCCCCCCTAGGTCATTTGTATTTATTTTTTCTTTTATTCTTTAAGTTTGACTACTTTGCTAAGAGGGAGGTCCTGACTTGCATAGGATGCCCATTATTGACAAATTTAAGGACATGGGAACTGTTATTATGGGCAAAGTTGAATCTGGTTCTGTTCGTGAGGGAGACTCTTTGCTGGTCATGCCAAATAAGGTTTCTTTTTGGGTTGTGAGCTCTGTCTTTCTTTTCATTTATTCTTTCTTGAATATGAAATGAGTAACAACTGCAGGATCAAGTAAAAGTTGTTGCCATATACATTGACGAGGACCGTGTTAAACGTGCTGGACCTGGTGAAAATTTACGGATTAGATTAGCTGGTGTTGAAGAAGAAGACATAGTAACTGGGTTTGTTCTGTCTAGTGTTGGTAAGGTTTATTGTTCCCTCCACTTGAAATTTTTGGGAAATATGTTCATGGTATTACAATTTGGAATATATATTTTAATTATTGCTGTCAATACTGATTAGTCCAAAAAACATGATAGGAGATAGCAGGATAACTGCCATTCCAATTTATATATTATATTAATGCTCAAAGGTTACTCAAAATTCATGCATTAATTCTTAATAGCAAAAAAGTTCGTTGCACCTAAACAAAACAATAAAGTATATAGCAATAAAAATCAAGGAAATAAGTGCTTAATCCTGTCAAAGTTAAAAAAACGTGTTCAAGTTTCTAGTTTTCAAAGTATTTAATATTTATTAGAATCTTTGAATTATATATTTAAAGAAACATTACATAATTTTTCTAGCAAACTTTCAAGTTACTTTTTTAACGTTAAAGGTCATTATATTATATTAGTCTTTCAAAAGTCTTGATAATAAACTAGTTTTGTTTAACCTTTCACTATTGTACTGTTTTAATAGTTTTTTTATCAGAAAAATGGTCTCTATCTAATTTATATCAAATTAGTTAAAAAAACCTATAACATCATCTGCTTTTGTTATGGTGACGACCTTTGAAAAATTAATATAATATTTATTAGCCATCAATTTGTTATAAAAATTTTGGTAGTAGTGTTTTGTATAAAATATTATTGAAATGCTTATAATACTTGATGTTGCTCAATGGTGCTTCTACGGAGCATGATTAACTACTATGTTTTTAATTATTCATTTTTATAGATGTTTTTTTAAAAGGGCTAGAAAGCATAATTGATCCATAATTTCAGGCAATGTTTGAAAACTAGTTTGTCTCATTTCATTTTTTATATCTGATTCCATTATGACGAGTTTAGCCATGTTAAATGTATTGTGCCATGAGATTTTTCATACCAATGTCGTATCTATTGTGGATTTTATAAGTCATAAACTAATTGTATTGTTTTAAGCTGGACTTGGTACCTTTGGATAAATTATGGCGAGTATTTAAAATTTAGACTACACATAGTCTATTAATTATATAAATTATGGCATGTATTGTTTTCATGTGATTACACGTTTACTGGATGTTGTTTTTATGTGGTCTGTTTTTTCCCTTTTGCAGCTAATCCAATACCAGCAGTTACTGAGTTTGTTGCTCAGTTGGTGATCCTTGAATTGCTAGACAATGTATGCATCCATTTTTTTTTTTCATCCTCGGCATTTGGATGTTCACTTATTGATCAATGACATTATTTTTGTATAAAATCTTTAGGCTATTTTTACTGCTGGGTACAAGGCTGTTCTGCATATCCACTCTGTGGTTGAGGAATGTGAGATTGTTGAACTTTTACAGCAAATTGATACAAAGACAAGGAAGCCTTTGAAAAAGAAAGTTCTCTTTGTGAAGAATGGCGCTGTTGTAGTGTGCCGTGTTCAGGTACATTTTTTAGCGTTATGAATTTAGAAGCTAGTTTTCTTTCATTTTTTTGTATTGTATTTCTTTACATTAATAAAAAATGCAATGGTGGGAGTTGTCTCATCATGCGACCTGGAGGTCAAAAGTTCTTGTGGAACATGAATCAGACTCTTAAAGGCGAGGCTGCCTGCTATAGACCTACTTGGTTGTCTACCTTTCGTGAGCACTGCGTATGGCAGGAACCTTATGGTGCTGGACTACCCTTATTGTGTTGCTCTATATGGGCTTCATAGGGCTATGAAATGTTTTTAACTGATTCTCAAAGTCTTAAATAGAGAGGATAAGTTCATTACTGATGGTGGTTTGATTTCTCCCTAATATGCAAGTCTAATTTCATTTTGTTATTGGGATTGTACTTACAGGTTAATAACTCTATTTGCATTGAGAATTTCTCTGATTTCCCACAACTTGGGAGGTTCACTCTCCGCACTGAAGGTAACAATTAACAAATTTGTCTTGTGAATTTATTTCTGATATAAATTTATGTTTAATTCGTATGATATACTCCATCTTACAGGAAAAACTGTTGCCGTGGGAAAAGTGACTGGTCTGTGAGTTTGTAACAATTTTGACGGAGGTAAATAGTATTTCATATGCATTATATATTGTTTAGTATTCTTCATTATTGGAAATGATTTCAAGATAATATAACAAATCAATTTCTTACGGCTACTGATATTAAAGTTTTTTTGGACAGGACGGGAATTCGTGCACAAATTAGTGGAATGGCAGCTTTGAGGCATAGTTGACAGCATCAAGTTTACCATATATTCATTTGGGTATTTGTTTTACTTTTACTTGGTAGTATTCATTGAAGAGTTATTTGTTGCTGCTGGTGCCCATGTACTGTATACGGCCTAACAAGGCCTGGCTGCTTCAGTATTTTGCGATTGGCTGGGCTGTTTCAAGCCTGCCAGCCACTTGAGATATAAATTTGAAATGGATGCTTTTAAATCAATCTGCCTTATTAGGTGTGGAAACTTGCGACTATTTTAGCCTACTTTCTAGTCCCAGCTGACTAGCATATTTAATTTTGATAGTGATATTATTTCTTTTAGTAAGCCTGTTGATGCAATTTTGCTAAACGGGAAATATGGTAGTTGGTTTCACCAGCCTGTGATTTATGATTTCATAATGAATTTATATCAATGCCAAGTGGTTGAAAATTGCTATTGCCTTGGCGCAACATTGCTAGTATATCAATTTCATTGGTAGATTTTATCTCTTATTTTTTTTTTTCATTAACATATATATATATATATATATATATATATATATATATATATATATATATATATGTGTGTGTGTGGGCGCGTGCATTAAATAGTACTACAAAACGTCTAAATGCAGGTTTAATTCATCTTAAATGGAGATTCCATTGTATCTTTTCAAAATAATACTATATAATTTTTATACTTAGAAACTATATATATATATATATATATATATATATATGTGTGTGTGTGTGTGTGTAAAATCAATTCGGATGAGTTGGGTTTTAGATGAGTCGGGTTAAAAATCAACCTGTATTGAAATTTGTGAAAAAATTTTAACCTGATTCGAACCCGTGGTGAGCTGGGTTAACTCGCGGGTTTTAATTCATTTTGATAGTTCACAACAAATTGAATAGATAATAAATTTATTTAGGATAGGTTTATGAATTTGATATTATTTTAAAAAGTGAAATTTCTAACAATTACTTTTAAGAACTGATATTTTTAACAATTATTTTTTTAAAGATTTATGTGAATTCTTTCGGTAATTATTACTGGACAAATTTATAAAATATTACAAGCATTATTAAAATCTTTATGCATAGTATATTTTTATTTTCATTTCTCTAGTACATGGCTTCTATCTTTTACAAATGATTTATTGAACAAATTAATCCATCAAATATTCACTGAACGTAATTAATATAATCATTTATTTAATTATGTAAATAATTAATATAGATATTGTTTAATTATTTAATTGAAAATTTTTAAGGTAATATATCATATGCGACAAGAAGAGTTCGTTTTAAATATAAATTTATTCACTAAGTTAAGTTAAAACTGTAAACAGAAGTTTAAATAACGATAAATATTATTTTACTCGATAAAATGTATTCCCTTCGACTACCAATACAATTTTTTTTTATTTTAATGAGAAAAACTAACTTTATGAATAAATTTTTTATTTGAGCTTTAAAAATCTATCTACTTATCTATATATAAATATTATATTATACTTGTTATGGAAGACAGAAAATGTTATTATACTTACTAGAAAGAAACTAGGTTGTGATAGGAAGCAAAGTGAAATTGCTTGATAGGATTAATTATTTAGTCATGACGAAAATAGAAATTTGAGGACCACATTCGTGAAGAACACGAGAATAAAGACGGTGAAATAGATATGGCCACGAAAATATGCTCAAAACTTGTATAATATAATAAACAAAAATGGTTGAGAAATGAAGTGAGATATATTATTATAGCATCACTTGTAATTGTAAATGGCATCGAACTCAATTCACATGTTGTACGTTTCTTCCTTCAGTCTGTGTTTCCTGAATTCATCTCCCTTTCAACTTTCAAAGCTCTCACAACAATTTAAACCTCTGAATTCCATTCCTCTCAGTGGAAGAAAACAACACTGCAACATTGTTCGATTTCCCAGAGAAAGAATAAGGACCAGAGCAACCATTGATGATGTTGAAACAGACCAACTTTCCTCAACACCTATTGTTGAGAATGAGAAAGCCATAAAGGTACCATCTTATCCTTTGGGGTTCCCATTAATGTTTCAAGCTTTGTTTTTTCGTTTCTTAGATACTGTTGGAAAGTCTTCGGATTCACATTGAGTTCTCTAATGTTCAGCTTGAATTTCTACTCGCATGTTTTGTTTTGTGTTAAAAAAATTGATTCGGGGCTAGAATTGTTAATATAATTTCAGTATTTCCTTAGGATGTAGAGGATAGTGTGAAAGTGTTAAAAGATGCAGCTAAGACAAGAAAGGTTGCAGCAGAGGAGGTTCTTTCTGCACTGTCTATCATTGAGAAAGCAAAAATTGATCCTTCTGTTTTTTTTGAAACCCTTGGTGGCAATAAATCTCCTGGGAGGACCTGGATGCTGATTTTTACTGCCGAGGTTAACATAATTTTTTGGTAGCTTTTCATTTGGCTATAATTGTGTTTCTTATTATGCATGCTTGCGGTCATCTGCACTAAACAATGTCTGCTTTTGTGCTGAATTTTAGAAAAAATTAAAAGGTGGTCGGTATTTTCCTCTCACAGCAGTTCAGAGGTTTGATGCCACTGTAAGTCTCTTTCCATGAAACTATTCGTTCTTGTTGCATACTTGTCCGGTGTTTGTAGTCAAAACATCAAGTTTACTTTCATCTGTCTGTTGATAAATTTTTAATTTTTCATGTTATGAAGAGTGCTGGTAATACATTTTCTAACACTCTCTTTCTAACTCACTCTATTATTAGTTAAAATTTTTCGAAAATTACAAAATTATGAGTGTGGTTCATTAAAGAAGGTACGAGATCTACACAAATTTATCACTTTCAATAAATTTCGACCAACACTAATGAATGTGTTTCTTCTAGCTTTACATTTCTTGTGTGCTATTGAGTTTTGAACTGATGTTGTTTCTAGCTGGAAAAGCATGGGAAACCTTGAAACAAGAAACTTTGATGGGTGCTAAGAAAATGTGGTAAAGAATAAATGTTGTTTTAATCTTTAGCCTTTAGGGTATTGCTCTGTCGTCCATTAACTCATTCTCTGACCAACATTCAGTGTTCATTGCTTACTTCTGAAATTATTAATCTGTATCTGATTTCAAGTATGTTTCTATTATCTTTATCAGTTTTTGAATGCGTATATGATCTCAATCATCACACCATTTGGTTTCCCATCTCTTAAAACTCACACGAGTCACCTTGGGTTGGGCGAAAGCATTTTTTATTTGAATCCTTTGTGGAGGAGCGAATTTCCATCCTTTCTATCAGTTTTGGATCTAATTCATTTTTTTTAAACTTAATTTATTTAGTGAAGAGAGAGAACTGTTAACTTTGCATTGAATTGTGATGTAGCTACTTTTATCATCTTGATCTATGACTGTGAGGATTTAGGTTGTCTAGAAAAAGTACTTTATAAGTTAATTGAAAGTAGAAAGCTATTAGCTAAAAGTTGAGAACACATGGTTTATTGAATTAATTGGAAAAGTTGTATTCCTGTTGTCAGTTTCATTCTGTGTAAATTTTCTGTATGCCAAATCATTGTCTTTGAAGAAAAGCTTGGTGCTTCTGTCTAATTTGGAATATTAAGTTATGGTGATGAATTATTAGGCAAAGAGGATCGAAAATGGAGTATATCTTGGACCCATTGGACAGTTAACATTTGAAGGCAGACTTTCATGGAAAAAGAGAATACTGGCTTTTGTTTTTGAGAACATACGAGTAAAAGTTGGACCTTTTCAGCCTCTACAGATCAGTCTAGGAAAAAAGGAAGATAGGGAACCGGACACCAAGGATCCTTTCTTCATCTGGTTTTATGTTGATGAGGAAATTGCGGTTGCTCGAGGCCGGAGTGGAGGAACTGCATTCTGGTGCCGGTGTCGTCGTGTCAATAACTGATTCTAACTTTCTTTCTTTTGAACTCTCTTTTCAAATTCTGAATTTGGATGGAAAGATTCATGTATATATATATATATATGTAAGCATTTAACTTCAGTTGGAGGTAAACATAATTGTTCTTGTATATTGTATAGTTGTATTGAAGTTTGTGTGTTTCATGATATTACTGATGTTGGGGCATTTGTGAAGAAAGCATTATTCAACAACTAAAGGAAGAAAAAGGGAAGATTCACCAACAGGTCTGCTTACATAATTGAACAGGTTTCAGAATGTGTTTCATTCAAAGAAATTTTACTCAGTTCCTGCTGAAAATTATACTTACTACCTGTTCTGCTGTATTTTTGTCATCTTTCTTTCAAAGTGGATTGTAAAAGCTCTTCCACTCTCTTTGTTTCAAAGATGGTTTCTTGAATAAATGAAATGAAATACTTCCCCACTTTATAAGTTTTCTATTAATGGGATATGAAAGGATATATGTCTTCATTTGTGAAGATATACAACTTTTCATGGTGCTTCTGTCTAAATGTTTGTTCTAATTGAAGTAAAAGTAAAAGTTACACCTGTTAATATACACAATATTGAATTACTACTAATTAGCTTATTATAGTATTTATTCATCAAATATTTTCCATGGAATAATTTTATTTGAGTGTTAATAAAACTTTGCCTAAAGTTGAATTCAAACACTTAAGAAATATTTCTTATAATGAAGTAATGTGTGTGAGTTGCTTCTTATATCTATATAGTTTATTTCCACACCTTTCCATTGTAATGCCATGACAAAAATAACTTAAAATCTTTACATTAAAACACAATCTATCGGATTAAAAAAGATCTTTTCAGGATAGACTGATATTATATTTGAATATAAAGTTTAAAAGTTTAACTTGGCATAATCTTTAATCAGGAACTCCAACAAGAACATGTTATAGTATGTTGAACGACCATCATCCAGAATGTGATTGCAAGCCCAACAAGGACTACTAGTGCAACCAAAATCTTCCACAAGATTCCGAAGTGGCAGCTTCTTCAAGTTTAGTAGTGATTGTTCCGCAGCAGATTCTGAGGAAGTTTTCTTAAATCAATATTCTGAAAGGTTTTGAATTTTATGTTTTCGGATGAAGAATTCTGAAACAGTTAAAACCAATCACACTGAAATGTATTTCAAGAATTCTCGTTCTAAAATATATTCTTCATAATACTTCTATAATTTATAGAGATACAGAAAAAATTGGCACAATGTCTTGATCATCATAACATTTCTCCTCCAACCAAATCAACAAATATGCACAGACAGGCTGAAAAGAAAAGAAAAGAAAAGAAAAACATAAACTGGACTCAGTAAAGCTAAGCTACCCTTGTAAGGTTCAAATACATATGCCTATATAAGACTGACAAGTTTTATTGGCTTTTTCAAAAACATCAAATCTTGACACGACATTTACAAAATCTTGCATTCATAAATCTGCAGAAATGGTGTTGGTAGCCGAATTTTTGTACGAGACATGAATGCAAGAAATGTTCCTTGGCATAATAACAGCAAAAGAATGCAGATGCTATTTACTTTGCAAGATTGATATCTGGATTTCTCATAGTTTTGAGCCACATGTCAGCAACTATACGTGAAGAAATGCTCCACAACAGTTCTTGTTCCTTTGATGATGTTTGCTTCCCTTTCTTCCCTGCCTTTCCCAACCCATATGCAACCAACCACTGCATTGCAGTAAGTCTTTGCTTCCCACTGTCCCAAGCATTCTTCTTTATGGTACTCACCAACTTGAACCCCCCCACATGCATGCTTGCCACCTTGAACCTTTTCTCCTCCTCATTCCCCTTTCTGTCAGTACTTGTTGCATGAATCACCACAATCACAGGTCCCCCAACCGCTTCACAGCGTCTCAATGGATCCCTCAATTGGGCAACCAACAAGAGTGTCACCTTTTCTGGTTCACCATCAGAACCTGCACTACTTTTTTTGTAACTTTGGTTTCTGATCCATTCTTCAAGTGGAATAACTGAAGCCAGAATATCCTTTCCACCATCTCCTTTCTTAGCAGAAATATCAAATGGGGCTTCTTCATCAGCCATGTCAGCTTGAATTTTCAGTGCTTCAACTGTCATGGACTCAATCTTTTGCATTGCAAAAGCCAGAAGCTTCTCTGCAGTGAGTGGTTCCTCGTCAACATTCCAGAGTCCTGTGGTTATTCTCTCTTTCCTTCCTGAGCTCATGGCACTTCCAATGCTTCTCAAGGAAGAAACTATTCGAGCAGCACTGGAGCTGGCTCCTTCCTTGTTTCTTCCTTCTATGATGGCATTAGCAATGCCTTCAAAAGCAACCTGTTCTGCAGTTTTGCCTATTATTTCATCTATGGGCATTAAGGCCAATACCTTGGAGCTGAGTTCTTCAAAGCCAATCCCTGCTAATTTCTGAAACAACTCAAACCCTGTCAAGGATTGATGTGATGCTAGCACATAGGGCCTTGACATCTGCATGGCTAGCTTTGGAGTATCTTTTCTGGCCACAGCAATGTCCAGAGGGTTCATGGAAGTCAAGTAGCCTCCATCCTTTGTTTGAACTACACAACCTAATCCCTTTCCAAGATCAGGAAGATACACTTTGGACTCTCCATCTTCAGCAGAAGCATCATCGTGTCCTTCAAGATGAAGAGGCGGGATTTCAGGTTGATCGAATGAGTAAATACTGTTGTTGTCTTGATCCTCAAGCATCTGAAGAAACTCCCTTGTCACAGTTTCTTCATCTGCATCTAGCCTCTGTGGTTCTGTCTCTTCATCTATTTTCGCAAACTTATCATCTTCTCCCATCATAGACTCAAGAGCTTTTATCTGCTGAGCAATTGAATCAAGCTCGGTCAATCTAGTCAGGTGTACATGATCAAGTACCACTTCCTTGACAACTTCACTGGAAGCTGATTCCTCTTGTACAGGTTCCTCAGATTCCTCTTCTTCTGCATTTCCTTCCTTCTCTTGAACCTCTACTCCTTTATCCACAACCTCGAAATCTGGAAGTTCAAAATCCTCCACCTGTTCCTTACTACGTTCATCAACTTTCTGTGTAGAGGAAGATGAATCCTGAACCGGGTTTGGATCATCAAGATTCAAATCATCCATTCCTTGAATATCCTCTCTTATTCTCGACTGTGAAGGAGTCCATGAATCATTTTTATTTGCCATTCTAGGACTAGACATGCTGAATGATGTCTTGGATTGTTTACGAGCAAAAGAAGAGAGACTACCGAGCTTGCCAGAGCTGGACTTTGAATTGTCCACTTGATTATTGTATATATCAACTCCTCCATCTTTCTCCATGATCTGGAAACCCAGTTTGAGAACAAGTTCTCCTCCTTTTGCCTTCCCAGAAAGGTCAAAACTTGTGTCCCACTGCTTCACCCGGGTGCCTTGTTGGTTTTTCTCGACGGATTCTCTTATCAGCTCACTCAAGTCCACTGAGCTTCTTCCAAAATCTAGCTCCTTAGCATCAACAGCAAAAAGGTATATCCAAAAGGGGCGTGGCTCAAATTTGATCGTGCCTTGGTTGGAGGTGTGATAAACATGGCACCTGATGAAAAGGGTCTCTTCAAAATCTGCAGCTCCTTGTGCAACCCTTGATGGCATTGTCTTAACAGCACCATCCTTTGTTTCCTTTTTTCTAACACAAACGGATAATCGAAGTCCATTCATGGAAGAAGGAAGGCCTTGAGCTGTGACCACTTCAACAGAAAACAAACAGCTTAGTTTCTGCATTCCAATGTGAGATAAAGCCCGCATAGGCTTCCACTTCCAAATCCCTTTCTTATCACTGTCAGAAGGAGTTCTTGATATGTCATCGAGCTTTTTGCTTTCTGCCTTGGCAGAAGCATCGTCAGGCTTTGGTCTTGATCGCCATGGGGACATGGACATGCGCCGCAACCGAGCTCTGTTGATGCTTCCTTCATCATCTTTGGCATCTTCAACAGGCGGAGCTGAATTCCTCGGCAACACAAGAGAGGCTGTTCTTCTGGTTGTGGTGGTGTGCTGTTTGTAAAGGGATTCACTCAAAGCCTCAAGTTCTTCAAGAAGTTGTGCATTGGGGTTGCTCTTGGCATCTGCCATTACTAGTGAGTGAAGAAAGAGTTGCTGAGATGAATGGTGATGATGATGATGTTTAATAAGATAAGATGCTGCCTACATAGTTGGAAGGGGCATGATGAATGATGAATGATGATGATGGCTACTTCTTTCTGAACCAAGAAAATAGGATGAATTGTTTGTGGAGGATAGAGGGTGAACGGTGGCGTTGCATTGTGGCTTGACGAGTAAGACAATTTTGACAATGGCTCTCTAATAGACAGAATGGTCCCAAAGAATTTAATGTTGCTTTGTCCTCATTGTTTGCAAGTGCCAAGTGGCAAGTGACTGGCTTGTTGTTCAGAAAGTGAAACCTACCCTGCAATTTCGTTGCAAATCTGATCAATTAAAAATAAAAACGTTGCAGCATGCAGATAAGGAACATTTTCTGGTATCTTCTTTTCGTTTCTTTTAGGAAGAACTCGGTGCTTATTGTTACTTCTGAGATTGCCATGTTGTTTTTGTTTTTGACCACGTTTTCTTAGCTATCTTCTCATAGTTTATGCTTATAGCACTTACGTGTTGAAGCCTAACCAGAATCAATTTTTCACATGTCTCTTTCAACTGTCATATAGATAGATGCTGCTATATTTCTATTTCTGAATGAATTATCTGAAAACAAAATGAAGAGTGCAAGAAAAAAGTGGTATAGATTCTATAGAATTAGGTGTTTATGTGAGAAAAAATTTTCGAAATGAACCTCAAATTTGTCGAATCACTGGACTAGTCTATGAATACAATAGATATTAGATAGTTTGTGTCCGAGATTCTGATGTCAAGCTTCTGGTCTTTAGGCACATAACACAACACAGAGGCAAAGAGAATCGCAAACTTTACATTGAATCTATGATGAGATGAAGCAAAACTGCATTAAATAATCTTCAAGAGTCTTTATGAATATAAACACCGTTCAATCTTCTCATTAAACAGCAAATACTCACCTGAACTCAGAAAATTAAAATTCTTTCATTCTATTGTCTTCATAAGTAGCCATAATGACTAATGCAGATTTTCTTAAAGTTTCTTGAACTATTGGTTCTAGGTCCGTCTATTTAATGATTCATTTGTCATTATTCTATGAAAAAAAAGTCACTAGCTCAAGAGCATTTTTTCTTTTAAATAGATTAATAATAATAAAAAAAGGTATGCATAATGAATTTGATTCTCAGAAGTTGCTAACAGAAACGAAACTAAGCGAAAACAGTGGTAGATATTTCCTTTTATTTTTTCCAAACCGATAAATTATCATTATTTTATCGCCAAGTAATTCACACTGGGTATATTTACCGTCTTATTTAAACACACATATCTATAAGACAAAAATATGTATTATATTTTAGCTTTAAAAATTAATTTTGCTTATTTTTAAGTATTAAGAGAAGAACTATTAAAGTGATGAAATAGACAGAACGATCGAAATTAACTTTCATGTACAAAAAATTTCATTTTGTATTTATGAAATTTTTCTTGCCCATTACACGTATGGACATGGACCACCCTTTGTCCAGAGTTTTCTCAATCAAATGGTAACCAACAAAACAATATAATTTTGGAGAATAGAATTGTCAAATTAATTAAAGTCGCCACATTCTCAAATTAATTAAAAATATAAATATAATCATGATTTAATCAATACTAAACCTCCTTCGATTTCTTTATTAATTCTTTATGACGCTCTCTCACGCTCCCTGTATTCGCTTTTACTTTCAGGTTTCAGCCACTGCAGCTGTTTTCACTTCTTCAATCTTCATGTTTCAACAGCCTTCTTCGTTAAATTAAATCATAGACTTTGCCCATTTTCTGATAAAACCCTAATTTGATCCAAATGACCCACTTGTAAATTCTCGATTTTAAATTTCGTTTGTAAGAACTTCAACTCCAAAGTATGGAACAAACAATGGCAGCCCCGGATCCGTCCAAAAAAGTGGCTGATAGATATCTGAAGCGTGAAGTTCTTGGTGAAGGTACCTATGGAGTTGTGTACAAAGCCATTGATACCCACGTAATCTCCCGAAACTTTCTTCTTCAATTATGCGAATTCGAGACTGAAGAGTCAATTTTTCCCCTATTCGCTTTTATGGGTTGTGAGAATTGGGTCTTTACTTTCACTTGGTGCAAAGAAAATTGCTGAATCGGAGTAAAATAGATATTCGTGTATGGCCTTAGAGATGTAGGAAGGGAAGATGCCTTTATTTGCTTTGGGTTCCTGGCTTTAATTCAAGGTGTTTATTTTAACAATTTACTTTTGGGGTTTGTTACTTTATCATGTCTGCTTCAAGCAATTATTTAGGAAGAAGCATATGCTTGTGTCATTGGGTATGAGGAAGTAGTACTTCTTAACTTTTATTTAGTGATCGTATGAATACAGGGGAGGAAAGCCTGAGAGCTGAAAACTTCTTAATTAGCTTCAGTATAGGTTTGGTAAAGTTATGACTTTTGTTTTTTGTGTAACTTGCAAAAATGTATCCAGGAGATAGGTATGGACAAGGCATTTGTTCAATAATGAAAATGATGGTAATATTATGATGTGGTATTCTTATAGAGATGAATTCATTGTGTTGACAGACAGGACAGACGGTTGCAATTAAGAAAATTCGGCTTGGCAAGCAGAAAGAAGGGGTAAATTTTACAGCTCTTAGAGAAATAAAGCTTCTTAAAGAGCTTAAGGATCCTAATATTGTTGAATTGATAGATGCATTCCCACATAAAGGGAATTTGCATCTTGTGTTTGAATTCATGGAGACGGACCTTGAAGCTGTCATACGAGACCGAAATATTTTTCTTTCACCGGCTGATACAAAATCCTATCTTCAAATGACGCTAAAAGGTCTTGCTTATTGCCACAAGAAATGGGTTTTGCATAGGTACAGTAATTTCTTTTTATGCTTGTTTGCTCGTTCAAAGTTGTTACATGACGCAGGTGCTGAGCTCAAAAGTTTGCTTTCACATTTTCAGGGATATGAAGCCAAATAATTTATTGATAGGATCTAATGGACTGCTGAAACTTGCAGATTTTGGCTTAGCACGGATGTTTGGAAGCCCAGATAGAAGGTTCACTCATCAGGTCTGCTTCTTTATATGGCATGTGGGTCCCATTGAGTTTGAGTTTCACTGTGTTAGCAGCAGTCAGTAATTTGAATTCAGGTTCTTTATCTAGGTGCTCATTTCTTTCGAACAAAACTCAGGTTTTGCTACAATCTGTGAACTTGAAAGTCAAATCATTTCGTTGATGATCCTACTTGCTACCAATTATTTTGCATTAAGTAGTGAAGTTTCCTATAATATTGATTAGAGTTTGCAGAATTAGAAAGTAATATACCTTATAGTCAAGCCTCGTGATTTGGTAGTCACAGGTTCTAGTCGTGGAGATAGTCTCTTTGCACACAGGACTAAGGATTCATATGCATATATGATATATCTACCCACCTAATGGTAGGAACTCATGCATTGGGATGCCCTTTCTTACATTGCTTTTAAACTTAGGAACCGGGGGAAGATAATTGAAGACCCAAAAATTGGAGCATTGAAGTAGAAATATACTAAATTCTGCTGAATCTTTTCTAGGATTGTGGTTCTCTGTGGTAACTGAATATTGTGGTGACATTCATGCCGTAAAAGTGCTACCTGCATGTTATTGAACATCTTTCATCTTATGTTGTGTATTTTCACTTTTTATTGGTGAATTGGGTTTCTAGTTATTGGACAGATAACACTTGTGCTTATTATATATGCATGAATAGGTTTTCGCTCGGTGGTATAGAGCTCCTGAGCTATTATTTGGTGCCAAGCAATATGGTTCTGGGGTTGATGTCTGGGCTTTAGCTTGTGTATTTGCCGAACTTCTTCTCCGTCGACCCTTTTTGCAGGTAAAAGAATTTTACATGATTGATGTTCTGAAGTAGATGGGCTTTGACATAAAGTGTAGTCCATTTATTTGAACATGCTGTTCATTTAACTTTATCAAACAGTTGAGATTAAGTTTTATCTGTCTGAAAATCCTAAATCATTCAAAATGTTTTAACTGAGCTTGAATAAGGTCTGAAGCTGTAGGCTAAGATTTTTGTATTCATAATTTTTATTTGAGTTTCCATTTATTCCTTCTCTGTATTTTGTGACTAGATTGTTTTAATACAATTTCCAAGATAGTTCATTTGCATTGATTGAATTTCTTCATTTTCATTTTGTATTTAAATAGTTAATCATGTTTCTTATTGCTTTTTCACTAGTTTGTTACTATCATTTGGTAGGGTACAAGTGACATCGATCAATTAGGAAAGATTTTTTCGGCATTTGGCACTCCAACAGCTTCTCAGTGGCCTGATATGGTATACCTGCCTGATTACGTCGAATACCAATATGTTCCTGCACCCCCTCTGCGTTCTTTATTTCCAATGGCAACTGATGATGCTTTAGATTTGTTATCAAAGATGTTTACATATGATCCAAAAGCTAGAATTTCAGTGCAGCAGGCACTAGAGCATAGGTACATGCCTTCAGCATCCCATTAAGATACCAATAACTTTCTTTTCTCCATAATTAATCTCTCTTCTTCCACTTTAGGTACTTTTCTTCTGCTCCTCTGCCTTCAGATCCAGACAAGCTCCCTAGACCTGCTCCTAAGAAGGAACCTAAGGCTTCTGATTTCAATTTACAGGAGGCTCCTACTGTATTATCACCTCCAAGGAAGTCTAGGAGAGTGATGCCAGAACGTGATGGGTTTGAAGGTAATTCCCAGCAAGCAGATAAGGTTGATGGCGGTTTTGGTGATTTCAGACAGACAACTGATGATAATTCAGGCAAGAATGAATCAGCTCCAATGTCTGTAGATTTTTCTATCTTTGGATTAAAACCTCCAAATAGACCAACAATTAACAGGTATAATAGTATTGATCGTCTAATCAATTTCAAAATGGCCTAATAGTTTGTAATTTTAACAGAGTCAAACATAAAATTATCCTGCTAAGTTCACAGGTATTGGAAGACAAAAAGGCGAGGCTTATGTAGAACCATATTAAAAGTATCTTAGAATATTTTTCTGGCAAAGTTGCCGATTAACAATGATAAAGTTGTAATATGTACAACAAACACTATATGTTCAATGCTAACACAATATGTTGTAATTCCTAGGTAGTGGAAGAATGTGTCAGTTATTCCTTATCTTTTCTTTTCTACATGTAAATGGTGTTATTTAACTTAGTTCTTTTGTTTTGTTCTGCAGTGCTGATAGAACACATTTAAAAAGAAAATTAGATCTAGAATTTCAACAGCCAGAATGAATATTCTGTGGCCAGCTAAGTCACACAAGCTTATGGAGGATAAAATACATTTGAAGAAAAGTGGTGAATTCTCGAACTTGTTAGTATGCCATTCTTTATCTGTTTCTCTGTGTGCTGCTACAACAAATGTGTAACTGAAGAAGTCACCGAAGAATAGTTGTAGTTCAGATACATAAAAGTAACTGCTATAGAAAAAAAAACATATAATATCACACATTCGTTCTGGTTCCGCTTGTACATTTTTGCTCTTTACATTTTCAGAGAACTTGTATACTTGAGTTCATGGAAAACATTGAGACTGAGGGAATATTCTCGAACTTTTGCTGTACGTGACGCTTGAAAAACAATAAATTTTGGGGGAACTTCATTTAAACATAAATTTGTTATCGAACATAAGAAATTTTATATTCATGTGGAGGAGTGTGGATTCAGACTGTATGCTTTAGACAGTGGAATTCCAATTTTACTGTTGAATGATTTTTACCTTTTCTTTTTGGTGTTTTTTATATTCATTATGGTGGCTGACTCAATTGATTCAATGATGATGTCTATAATATTTCTGATGCTTCTGTTTGGGTTTAAATTTAGCTAGAAGTTTTTAATGAGGATGGGACGAGCAAGAATGAAATTAGTGGATGTTATGTAGTTTTGGGTTATATATTCTTTCATATATGGATTATGTTTCATAGTTATTGAGAGATTGTGATTCTATATATATATATGGTATGAGTTTTACACATATAAGGTATTTGACACCACTTTAATCCCAAAACCTTAAAACAATGGCGTTATGGGTCTTTATTCTTATATAGTGTTTAACTTTGTCTATTCTATTCAATGTGGGACTTTGACTTACACTTGGACTATTCCCAACAATCTCCCCTCAAGGGTGAGTCCCTT
>Ga0214545_1001057_pt1 | contig 49536 bp, 31 predicted proteins | sample CNSS4metaG_FD_160064 | JGI IMG/M metagenome (GOLD analysis project Ga0214545, IMG submission 160064) | Root nodule microbial communities from cowpea collected in UCLA plant growth center, Los Angeles, California, USA - CNSS4 | ecosystem: Host-associated > Plants > Roots > Nodule | place: USA... | reverse complement strand
AAAGGGGAATTGGGCCAAATGGGCCAAGAGTAGTGTGTCTACTCTAGAAAAGCCTAGAAGCTTCTCAAACTTGCTCTCCAAGGATGAGAGTTAGCTTCCCATGGCAAGACAAGTGTGACTTGCTTAGGTGGCAAGTCACACCTCCCACATGCTCCTTTTTGGCTCCAAAATTCAACTTTCTAGACTCCTTTTTCCCTCCACTTTTTGGAGACTCCTTGGTCTCATTTTAGCCTATAAATAGAGAGCTTAGGACCCTTGTATTTTCATTCATGAATATAGTAGAGAAATTCTGTTGAGATGACTCCAGACTCCTCTCTTTTTGTGAATCAACTTAGGCTAGAGTTCTCCTTCTTGGTTTCCTCTAGCCCCCTTCCTTGAGTGTTGGCCCAACCTCACTTGAGAGCTTCTCCAAACACCATTGCCGCACCACTTCTCCTGTCATCTTCTAACTTCCGCACCTTCATCCTTCTCCATGGAAGCTTCATTAATTTCGCATGGCTTTTCCTTGGCTTCCTTACTCTTGAAGATGGACTCATCAATAGGCGAACTAGATGTTTTAGGGATTACTTGCGGAAAAGACTCTGACGATCAAGTCAACAAGAGTTCTCAAAAGTCAAATCAAAGAATTAATGAATTGCATACCTTTAAATTTTAGGGACTACCTATATTTTTAGAATATTAATAAAAAAAATACTTGGCTTATGGGTTGGGACCCTATTAGGCTAATTAGGTCTCTTTTGGGCTTGTATGGGTCTGATCAAGGCCCAAGCATTAGGCGTATGACTTGATTTCGTGAATGCAATTTTTATTTCCTAAGTTTAGAGGAGGCGACCTTTGCTCGTATGTTGCCTTGGCCATTATACAATTAAACCTAACTAATGCTCATGTGGACTGCCATCACTAGAACGGTCTACTACATCATCTCCATTACAAGGACGATTAGAATGGCCTAGCATGAAGAATTTTTAAGAATAATATACACTTCTTGTAGGTACAAGATCATCAATATTTTGAAAGTGACAAGTTGAAACTTTCTTCTTCTATCCCCTGAACATAACCTCAACTTCTATAATAAATGTTACACAAACATATCAATGGTTCGAGAACTTAAATTTCTGCGAGTGTATGAAATTTGATGGATTCCTCTAACATGTCACAAGATTCTGTCATACCTGTAATATTCTCCATTCTTAAGATTTGAATTAAATATAGTTCCAGTGCTTCTGTTAATTAGGGGTATTATTTTTTGGAATTTTCTTAAGTTCGCTAGGAACTAATTAGGCTCATTAGGTCTCTTTTGTGCTTGTATGGGTCTGATCAAGGCTCAAGGATTAAGCTTATGACTTGATTTTGTGAATGCAACTGTTATTCCTAAGTTTAGAGTAGGCGGTCTTTGCTCGTATGTTGCCTTGGCCGTTATGGATGTATATTCTTTTTTGCATAGTCAACCAACATTCTTTTTGTTAGGACTATAAGTTGGCGGTTGGGACCGGGTAGTTAGCCATACTGGTCCTAACCGCCTAGTATAGTACAACTCTAAATAACAATAAAGTCCAATATATAATGTAGTAAAAAGTAGTGTAATACATGATTCAACATAAAACCAAAATGAATTTAGTTCTAAATACATATGTTATTTTTTAAGTCATCATACAATTAAACCTAACTAATGCTCATGTGGACTACCATCACTAGAACGGTCTACTACATCATCTCCATTGCAAGGAGGATTAAAAGGGCCTAACATGAAGAATTTTTAAGAATAATATAGACTTCTTGTAGGTACAAGATCATCAATGTTTTGAAAGTCATAAGTTGAAACTTTCTTCTTCTATTCCTTGCACATAACCTCAACTTCTATAATAAATGTTACACAAACATATCAATGGTTTGAGAACATAAATTCCTTGCAAATGTATGAAATTTGATGGATTCCTCTAACATGTCACAAGATTCTGTGATACTTGCAATATTTTCTATTATTAAGATTTGAAAGAAATAAAGTTCTAGTGCTTCTTTTAATTAGGGATGTTATTTTTTGCAATTTTCTTAAGTTCGGTAGGAACTAACTAGGCTCATTAGGTCTCTTTTGGGCTTGTATGGGTCTGATCAAGGCTCAAGCATTAGACTTATGACTTGATTTCGTGAATGCAACTGTTATTTCGTAAGTTTAGAGTAGGTGGTCTTTGCTCGTATGTTGCCTTGGCTGTTGTTATGGATGTATATTCTTTTTTGTGTAGTCAACCAAAATTCTTTTGGTTAGGACTATAAGTTAGCGGTTGGGACCGGGTAGTTAGCCATACCGGTCCTAACCGCCTAGTATAGTACAACTCTAAATAACAATAAAATCCAATATATAATGTAGTAAAAGGTAGTGTAATACATGATTCAACATAAAACCAAAATGAATTTAGTTCTAAATACATATGTTAGTTTTTAAGTCATCATACAATTAAACCTGACTAATGCTCATGTGGACTACCATCACTAGAACGGCCTACTACATCATCTCCATTGCAAGGAGGATTAGAAGGGCCTAGCATGAACAATTTTTAAGAATAATATAGACTTCTTGTAGGTACAAGATCACCAATGTTTTGAAAGTCATAAGTTGAAACTTTCTTCTTCTATCCCCTGAACATAACCTCAACTTCTATAAGAAATGTTACACAAACATATCAATGGTTCGAGAACTTAAACTCCTTGCGAATGTATGAAATTTGATGGATTCCTCTAACATGTCCCAAGATTCTGTCATACCTGTAATATTCTCCATTCTTAAGATTTGAAAGAAATAAAGTTCTAGTGCTTCTTTTAGTTAGGGGTATCATTTTTTGCAATTTTCTTAAGTTCGGTAGCTACTAACTAGGCTCATTAGGTCTCTTTTGGACTTGTATGGGTCTGATCAAGGCTTAAGCATTAAGCTTATGACTTGATTTCGTGAATGCAACTGTTATTTCCTAAGTTTAGAGTAGGCGGCCTTTGCTCGTATATTTCCTTGGTTGTTACGCATGTATATTCTTTTTTGTGTAGTCAACCAACATTCTTTTGGTTAGGACTATAAGTTGGCGGTTGGGACCGAGTAGTTAGTCATACCGGTGCTAACCGCATAGTATAGGACAACTCTAAATAACAATAAAGTCCAATATATAATGAGGTAAAAGGTAGTGTAATACATGATTCAACATAAAACCAAAATGAATTTAGTTCTAAATACATATGTTATTTTTTAAGTCATCATACAATTAAACCTAACTAATGCTCATGTGGACTACCATCACTAGAACGGTCTACTACATCATCTCCATTGCAAGGAGGATTAAAAGGGCCTAACATGAAGAATTTTTAAGAATAATATAGACTTTTTGTAGGTACAAGATCATCAATGTTTTGAAAGTCATAAGTTGAAACTTTCTTCTTCCATCCCCTGAACATGACCTCAACTTCTATAATAAATGTTACACAAACATATCAATGGTTCGAGAACTTAAATTCCTTTCGAATGTATGAAATTTGATGGATTCCTCTACCATGTCACAGGATTCTGTCATACCTGCAATATTCTTTATTCTTAAGATTTGAAAGAAATAAAGTTCTAGTGCTTCTTTTAATTAAGGGTATTAGTGTTTACAATTTTCTTAAGTTCGGTAAGAACTAACTACAATCTAAGAAAACTAGAAAATATCTTTATTTTACTGGTTTCTAAAATTCATCTTAAAATAACTATGCATATAAGATATCTAAGTGAGTAAGAAGTATAAAACTAATTATGGAGAAATCGAGGGTGAAAAAGCCACAAAATAACAACCACCCAACATTTTAAATCAACAATTTGAAAACAAAACTCAAAGATGAACAATTGGAGGTTATGAGAAAGAACCATTTGGTAATTAAAACAAACTTCAAGAAACTGAAGTGAGAGATGCATCCGGATGGAACTCCATTTCAAATTTCTGAAGATTGCTAGCATATCAATATGAATATCTTCCTTTTCATGGTTCATATAAATGAAAAACATAAAATTTCATCACCTAAATATTGAAAGGGGGAGCTAACCATCCTACTCATATGAATTTTTTTATTATGTGCAAGTCAAGTTGACATGCTCTAGCCATACTACTATAAATAGGTTTAATCATTCATGAATGAAATAGTGATGCATAATCATTGTAAGTCAAGCTTAGAATACATTAGATCAATCAATCTGAATGTGGTGGGTGTTAAAACAACTTGAAAAACATTAGTTTGATAAAAGAAAAATCCTTACAGAGCTTTATAATGGATTAGCTCACTTATCTAATCAATTATGATATTCGGTGGAGGCATTGCACTCACAATCTCACCATGATAATCAATTAGGTTAATTTCCTAATTCATTACTCTTAGCATTAGAGAATTCTTTTTAAACCAATCTTCAAAAACACGAAAAAATAGCTTGTAAATCTGGATTGAGAGATTGAGATACATGAGTTCTTGAGTTCTTGAAGCATCACACTGCTAGGTTTTCAAAAAGTCTTTGAGATGGGTGTATTCATTCCTTTAATTCTTTGAATTTCAATTCTCTATAGTCTACTCACTGTGTGGATGAATGATTGTTTGCAATTGTATGAAGCATTGCATTCAGAGATAATTCTTGACTAGTAGATAAAAATCTTGCTTCATTAGAGTAGAATTATTTAAGGGAATTAGTAATTCTCAAAACTATATTGAAATAGTGAAAACCTTCTAAGCTCAGGTTGCTTAGAAGAAGACTGTATGTAGATTCAATTTGAATTGAAACAATATTTAATTTTTTGGCTCCCTTCCTTTTTACCTTTGCTGCTTTCTTTGATGGTTTAGAAATACTCCATTATAATAGCATTTGTGAATTGATTAGAGTAATTCTTAAAGATGGAAAATTGTTTAAAGAATTGCTTAAAAACTCAAAATTTGCAAATACAATTCACCCACTCCAATTGGTTTGTGTATATTAGACATATTTGGTTTAACAATTTGCATCAAAGCTGGTTAATCAAAATCTTCATCGATTACAAAGATCCTAGATATGGCCAATATATCTCAAACATTTACTGAAGGGGCGTCTATCAATAAACCACCTTTCTTTATTGGTGAAAACTACCCTTTTTGGAAAATTAGAATGAAAATATTTCTTGAATCAGTAGACAAAGGTGTGTGGGATGCTATTGTAAGTGGACCCTTTCAACCCACAAATAGATATTGTGAGTTACTTGAAGCATTTAAAGAATTGCATGAGGAAGCCACGAAATTACAACAGTCAAATAACAAGTATAAAGGAGAAAATAAATGGCTAGAGAGTACATTAAAACAACTAGAAGAAGAAACGAAAATCTAAAAATTAGTTTGGAAAAATTAGAAAAAGTTAAGAAAAACTATAATGGTCATTATGAGAAGACTATACCCAAATATGAAAATTGTCCAAGATAACTAGAAAAAATAGAATACCTGATGAAAACACTCATTTAGTTCACCTTGGGTAAATCAAATCTTGATGCAGTACTAGGTTCCCAAAGATGTGTTATTTACAGAGAAGGAATAGGCTATAATGGCAAAATTAATCGATTAAGCTCTAGAAGCTTTCTTAATATAAGCAAACCATCATCTATTACTTGTTCTTATTGCTCTAAACTTGGTCATGCACCAAATTCATGTTATTTCAAGAATTGTTGAGTTCCTACAGGGAAGTTTAAGTGGGTATCCAAAGGAATCACAAAATCACCTAACATTAAAGAACCCAAATTTAACTAGGTTCCTGCTTCCTTTCCATAATTTGTTTTGTAGATAAGTCTTGAGGCCATGCAATCAATGTGGTACTTGGATAGTGGCTGCTCAAGACGTATGATGGGAGACATAAAAAAGTTTAGCAAGGTATCTCATAAAGTGAGTGGACATGTTACATATGGTGACAACAACAAAGGTAAAATAATGGGTACATGCAAGGTAAAAACCTCTTTTGCTGTTGAAATTGATGATGTGTTGTTGGTTAATGGACTCAAGCACAACCTTCTTAGCATTAGCCAATTACATTACAACAACTTAAAAGTAACATTTGAAGTTAATCATTGCTTGATTTGTCATGCATCATCAAATGAATTAATTTTGGGTTGTAAGAGTTCAAACATATACATGGTAGATTTTTAAAATACTTCTTTTGATTCAATTGCATGCATATTTGCTAAAAATGATGAACCTTGGATTTGTCTTAAGAGACTTGCACACATTCATATGTCACACCTAAACAAGCTTGTTTCAAAAAACTTAGTCACCAGTCTGCCTGAAATTAAATTTCAACAAGAGAGATTGTGTGATGCATGCCAAAAGGGGAAACAAGTGAAAACATCATTCAAATCAAAACAATGTGTTTCTACTACAAATCCCCTAGAACTTATACACATGGATTTGTTTGGGCCCTCTAGAACTAAAAGTTTAGGTGGAAATTATTATACACTAGTGTTGGTTGGTGACTACTCACGTTTTACATGGACATTCTTTATCTCATATAAAAGTTACACCTTCCAAGTCTTTAGAAAATTTGCCACTATCATAAAAAATGAAAAAGACTTAAGAACAAAGTCCATTAGAAGTGATCATGGGTGTAAATTTCAAAATGAAGCCTTTGAAATATTTTGTGAAAACCATGGCATCTCTCATAATTTTTCAGCTCTTAGAACACCACAAAAAATGATGTTATAGAAAGGAAGAATAGATACTTGGAAGAGTTTCCAAGAACAATGCTAAATGAAAACTCTTTACCAAAATATTTTTGGGCAGATGCCGTAAGCACAACATGTTATTTGCTAAATAAAAATTTGATAAGACCCATTTTGAAACTCACACCCTATGAACTTTTCAAAGGCAAAAAACAAATGTTTCTTATTTTAAAGCATTTGGTTGTAAGTGTTTCATATTAAATAATGACAAGTCTAACCCTCGCAAATCTGACTCTAAAGCTGATGAAGGCATCTTCTTACGATACTCATTGACAAACAAAGCCTATAACAAAAAAAAACATCAACTATTGAGGAATCCATTCATGTTGCATTTGATGAGTATATACAAAGTATTACTAACCCACCTAGACCAAGAAATATTGTAGATCAAAATGAAACAAGTGCATATTTGACAAGGGAGCATTCAGAAATCCAAGAAGAAAAGCAATTTGTTGATGCAAGTTCACCTCATGCAACTGGCTAACCCAAGGACTGCATTGTTCCTAAAAATGTGTCTGTTGAAATCTTATAGGAGATCTATCCAAGGGTGTCTCCACTAGAAGACAACTCAACCAATTTTGGCTAAATGTGGCCTTTGTATCCCAAATTGAACCACAGTTAGTAGATGATGCACTAATGGATGACAATTGGTTTCTAGCAATGTAGGATAAGTTGAATCAGTTCGAGAGAAATAAAGTCTGGGAACTTGTTCCAAGAAACAAAGCTCAACAAGTCATTGGAACAAAGTGGATTCTCAGACACAAACTGGACAATTCTGGCTCTATAATAAAAAAATAAAGCTAGATTGGTGGCAAAAGGTTACAATCAAGGAAAAGGAATCGATTATGATGAAACATATGCCCCATTAGTGAGACTAGAAGCTATTAGAATTATGCTAGTAATATCATCATTGTTGAACTTTAAGCTTTTCCAAATGGACATGAAGAGTGCCTTCGTAAATGGATTAATTAAAGAAGAAGTCTATGTAGAACAACCACCAAGGTTCAAAGACTTTGAATCTCTAAACCACGTGGTTAAATCGAAGAAGGCTCTATATGGATTAGAACAACCTCTAAGATCATGGTATGAAAGGTTGAGTCAATTCTTTATGAAAAGTAACTTTCAAAGGGGCAAAGTAGATTTCACTCTATTAATTAAGAAATCTGAAATGATTTACTATTTCATCAAATCTATGTTCAAATCTAATGGAAAATTTGTGAGTGATGAAGTGAAGGAAATTGGTTTAAGTTCAATTCTAATAAATTTTATAATTGTCAACCACACTTCAAGTAAATTTAATTAATTTCTTCTTATATTCTTTGAAGGAAAAATTCAAGCTAATGAATTTTCATCTTTATCAAAAGAAATATCAAGTATTGATTTCTTAGCTCAGCTCCCAGAACTTGAGAACATTTTGGACATGTTAGGGGTTTAGGTTTAGGTCCTCGGTCATCTAAAGTGTTTAGACTCATTTGGATACCATAATCCAACATTAGTTGTCCCTTTCAGATACTTCAGAATCCTCTTTGCAGCTTTGAAGTGTGATTCCATTCGATTAGATTGAAACCTTGCACAAAAGCAAACACCAAATTGAATATTCGGCCTACTAGCAATTAGATATAGCAAAGAACAAATTAACCTTCTATATTTGGGTGAATCAACTTGTTGTCCAGCTTCATCTGCATCCATAAGACAATTTGTAGCAATTGGAGTGGTAGCCTCTTTGCAATTCTCCATTTTGAACGTTTTCAACAAGTCAAAATAGTATTTTGACTGGCTTAAAATTGTCCCATGCTTGAGTTGCTTTACTTGCAACCCTAGGAAATAGGTTAGCTCACCCATCATAGACATCTCAAATTCTCCCTACATAGTTGCAACAAACTCTTCACACTTGGACTTGTTATTTGATCACAAGATTATATCATCAACATACACTTGAACAAGTATCACATCGCTTAGATGTTTTCTAATGAAAAGTGTTTTATCAACAACACCTCTATCATAACCTTTTGATAAAAGAAAATTTCTTAGCCTCTTATACCACTGTCGTGGTGCTTGTTTCAAACCATACAAAGCATTTTTCAATTTGAATACATGATTAGGATAGTTGTGATACATACACTTCTTCATTTAAAAAACCATTAAAGTTATTAGCACCCCACAACGTCCATCTTAAGACGATACCTTTAATTAAATATGAAAAAAGATGTGATTTTCAAAATAAGTAATTTTCCTCAAAAGTAACAATAAAAGGATGTACAAAAGAAACAAAAATATTTTTTTGGTTTTTTGGGCTGGACGAGGATTAATCCTCACTCCTACGTATCTCCATGTGAATGGAAAATCAGGGTTACATAGTTCTTTAGAATCTTTTCGAGATTGTTGATTTGAGTTTTTTTTTATAATTTTGAAAACCTTTTTTGTTTTTTGGTATTTTTAATTATTTGAAAATGAGTGTCACACGACGCGAGTGGCCAGACAGACACTAAAATTAAACAAAGAAAACTCTTTTATCTTTAGTTCTTTACATTATTTTTGGTATATTATCTAAAAAAATAAATTTGGAAATTGGTGTCATACGGCGCAAGCGGCCGGACATACACTAAAAGAGATGAAGAAAAAACTATTTTTTATGATTTTTAGAATAAAATATTTATGAACACTAGAAAATTGTAAGGCCCAATTATTTTAAGTCCTTGTTTTATAGGGGATGCCCCAAATCAGTTGGGCTTAGGGCTGGGCCATAGGGAGCCAAAGACCTAAACTGCCCTAATCCCATTCATTTCGCTCGACTTTCATAAAACAACCTCTCTCTCCTTAGAGCTGCAGCCATTCCTCTACTAGGGTTTCGAGACCCATTCATCTTTAAGCGAGTTCAACTCATTTTTTTCCACTCACGTAAGTTGATTCTTCTTCATACCTTCCTTCTTTCCAACTCTGTGGTCGTGAGTCTAACTAGGGTTCACCTTGGTAACCCATTTCGAATTTGTTCCACTGTTTTTCAGCTCTCGAAGCTATTCCTTGAGCTACTATGCTCCACGGTTTGGGTGTCGAAGTTCTTGGCTAGCATTTTCTAGGTAAGGGAAGCTAGGGATTTCTTATTTAATTCGATTCTTGTTTATTTTGCCATTGTTTTAATGATTGTATGGTTGATGTGCTACTGTAAATACTTGGATGGATTTGTATTGATGTTTGATTATGAGTGTATGGTTGTTGCAGGGAGAATAGTGGCGAAACCTGATGTTTTCGCCCAAGCGACCCTATCTCGCCTAGGCGAGACTTGCAGAAACAGGTCCAAGCTCGCATTCGAACTCTCGTTCAAGCAGAGAGCTCTCGTTTTGAGCGAGGTACTATCTCGCTCAGGAGAGAGAGGCTCGCCTAAGCGAGAACGCGTGGGAGCTTGAGGCACGTCGCTGCAGTTGTAGCCCAGGCGAGGAACCTCACCTTTGGGCAAAGGGTGGCCTCGCTCAAGCGAGGAAGGCTCGCCTAAGCGAGAACTTGCGAGTCCCTCAGGGCTTTCTCTTGATAGTCTCGCCTAAGCGAGGACTTGTAGCTTGAGCGAAAGACCACTTTCGCCTAAGCGAGGGTCCCTAGCTTGAGCGAGACTAGTGCGGGGATTGCTCCATGATTGTGCTTTTCATGCTTTTGGTTGTTAATTGTGAGCTTGGTTTGGATTTCCTTAATTGAAGTATGAAGTGTATGAATATGCATGAGTAAAATGGTTTATGGGTGGTAAATGATAAGTTTAATATGACCCTAGCATGTGATCTGTATGGAATGGTTGGTTATCAAAGTGGCATGATTTTTGGCATGATAAATGATTCTATATTAATTGATGGAAACATGATGTTGGTTTGGTTAGCGCGTAATTCCACGATAGTTTCATGGTGGTGCCTCATTGGTTAGGGCGTAATTCCATGAGCCTCTAGGTGAGACCTCATGGTGGTGCCTTAGTGGTCGGGACGTAATTTCATGACCCCTGTTAGTGAAAGTTCATGGTGGTGCCCCATCTATATAATTTAGTAAGGATTCAAGGTAAGGATTGCATCCTGACACTCTAAAGAGTCAGTTAGTTTCACATATAGCGTACTGACTCGAGTGGTGAGAGTAGTAGGAGGCCTGAAACACTTTAACGGCTAACCTTGTGTATGGGGGAAAGAAACACTGTAACAATTATCTCGGTAGAGCAGTAAAGGCCACCGCAAGTGCAAGCATCCACTGAATCCGACTAATTATATGTATCTAGATGAGTCGTGTCTGAGTCTTAGTGTATTGTTTGAAAGTTATAACATGATTGGTTGGCTTATGCATCTTGAACTATAAAATTGTATGTAATTGTATGATAAATCATTTTCTGCTCTAGCTTACCCTTTTGTTTGTTGTATGTTCTGTTTGTGTGGTTTTCTCTTTTTGCGATGATCATCAATTTATTGATGTGAGAAGATGCGAGAAATCCTCGTGGTCATCATGGAAATGGTGACTCCACAGTATAGCTTGCTTGGGTTGGATTCCTTTTGCTTGGGATTTTCTTTTAGGGCTACGACCCATGTATTGTCTTGCCTCTAGGCTTTATTTTGAATTACTATTTATTCTTACTATACTTTGTTACTGGCATCGTGGTGTGCCTTAATCCTTTCTTGTTCCTTTTGGGATAATTGTAGGAGTAGCATTTATACTCCAGGACCGTGCTTACTATATTATCCTATGTGACATTCCTTAAATTAGTGTTATTAATTAAATAGGGTGTTACAAAAATAATATCCCTTAATCAAAAAATCGAAGTTATATGTAAAATAAAAACAACGCGTTCAATATTAAAAGATAATATAAGAAAAAAGGAATGAATAAAAAAAATAACGACAATGACATACCTTCTACACCTTTCAATTCCTTTTCTCTTGTATCAATCTCACCCTCTCATTTTGTATTCTATAACTACCTTTTCTTTTCCTTTTTCTTGCCTTCTAGAGAGGTGTGTGTGGGTGGTAATGAAAGAAAGAAAGAGTGTAGAGAATGTTTTCTTCTCTTTCTTTTTCTACCTCCTTCAATATGTTTTTTTTATTTTTATCTTTTTTATAGAGAGATAAAAGAAGATGTGTGTATGTGGGAATGGTGATGGGAAAGAATGAGAGAAGTGTAGAGAATATCTTTTTTTTATCCTGACAGAGTGCGTATTTATACTCACACCTTGCAATATCAATGAAATCTTAGCCTTAATTGTAATGAACAATATAAGAAAGGAATTGGTCATGATAGCAACACATTATGAGGATCAAATCGCAGCAAATCAGAGCACAAAATCAATCAAGATCGGTAATATTGATTCTAACCATTAACAAATCAGAGCACAAAATCAATCCCAATTAGTAATATTGATTCTTACCATTTGAAAAGATATTGCTTCTAATTACTATAATCATATCACTAATTTCTCTATCAGAAACAAAAGGGTAGAAAATATTTGAGTTGTTAGGAAGAGGGGTGTGATAACAACTTAGGCTTTTCCTTCTTTTTTCCTTTTTTTTGTTTTTTTTTTCATCTCTCTTTTTTCTTTTTTTTTTCTAAAATTAAAGTTTGAAAATCTTTGAAGAAAATTTTGTTTCACATTTTTTTTATTTTCCATTAACTAAAAACCTTTATTATATTTTATTTTTTATTATTTTTTTTAAATAAATTTATTCACCCGGACGAAATTGGGTGTTGACAATATGTTTCATCAAAATCAATACATCCCTCTTGATTATAACCTTTAGCAACTAGCCTAGCCTTATTCCTAACAATGTTACCACTTTCATCCATTTTATTCCTAAACATCCATTTAGTACCAATCACATTCATTTCATTAGTTCTAGGAACAAGAGACCACACATCATTTCTAGTGAATTGATTAAGCTCATCTTGCATAGCAACAAACCAATTACTATCACCTAATACATCATTCACATTCTTAGGTTCAATTTGAGACACAAATGCAACATGTTCAAAGAATACAAGCTGGCGTCTTATGAATACTCCATGTTTTATATCACCAATTCTAGCTAGTTCCTATAATGATCTTTTCTTTCTCTCAACCACTCCATTTTGTTATGGAGTTCTAGGAGCTGAAAAGTTATGCTTAATGCAATGTTTTCACAAAAGTGCTCAAACTTTTCATTTTGAAACTTTCCACCATGATCACTCCTGAGAGAAAATATTTTAGAACCTTTATCATTTTCTAAAACCTTGGCAAGTTTCTTAAAAGCATAAAAGGTTTCATTTTTGGTAGCTAGAAATAAAGTCCATGTAAATCTAGAAAAATCATCAACAACAACCAATGCATAATAGTTTCCACCAAGACTCATAGTTCTAGAAGGACCAAATTGATCCATGTGAAGCAACTCCAAGGGCCTTTCAGTTGAAATATAGTTTTTGGGTTTAAAGGAAACCTTTGTTTGCTTTCCCTTTTGGAATGCTTCACATATTCTATCCTTCTCAAACTTAAGTTTTGGTAACCCTTCAACCAACTATTTTCTATTTAGCCAATTCAAATGGTGCATATGTATGTGACAAAGCCTCCTATTCCATAACCTAATATCATCCTCTTTTGTAAGCAAGTAATGAATACTAAATAATGCATGATGTAGATTAAGCAAGTATATATTGTTGACTCTTTTTCCTACCAACACAATGCTACCACATGCATCATATATAAGGCACTGATTTGGTTCAAACACAACGTTAAAACCTTTGTCACATAGTTTACTTATACTTATTAAATTGTGCTTTAGCCCTTCAACTAGAAGCACGTTGTGGATGTTGAATGAGGCTTCATTGCTTATGACTCCACTTCCAAGTATCCTTCCTTTGTTATTGCCACCATAAGTCACAAAGTCTTCTTCCTTTAGTTCCAACTTTGGAAACTTGCACTTGTCACTAGTCATATGCCTTGAGCAGCCACTATCAAGGTACCATAGGTCTTTATTTTCATGTTTTATGACCTACAAAACAACATAGCATTACATGGTACCCTTTGATAGTTTGGCTCCAACATTGTTATGCCTTTCAAGATCCTTTTGGGATCCATTTCATAAATCTCGTACGTACATCATATTTTCTAATATAGCAATTCTTAAGCACATGACCTTTCTTCATACAATAGTTGCAAGAAATGAATGGCATAGCATTTGGCTCACTTTTTGAAAAGAAACTAGAGAACTTTTTGGCTTTCTTTTCAAGGATTGGATTATAACCAAGTCCAACCTTCCCAAAAACACAATTTTGAGAGCCAATAACAACTTCTAGGTTTGTTTTTCCTCTTGTGAACTTTGCACACAAGTTTTCAAAAGATATTTCACTTGATTTTTCAAAGTAATGCAGTTTTCCAAGGTTTTATAGCTAGCTGTTTTTTAGAACAATCGATTGAATTACTGTAAATCATTTCTAAATGTTCAAAATAAGTTTTTAAGTCGGTTGTTTCTGATTCTAGTTGGATAACTCTATTTTCTAGCCAACTATTTAATCCTTTTAGCCGATTGTTCATGACAACGATTTTGTTAGCCTCACTATGCAACTCTTCAATGTCATGCAACAATTTATAATTGTCATTTTTATCTTTGGATGACAAGGAACTCACTTGGCTTGATGAGGATGATTCATATCCGACCATGAGGCATATATTTGTTAACTCATTATTGTTCTCCCAAGCTATATAGGCACGTCTTTCCTTGTCCTTTTTCTCCTTTTTCCTATCACCTAGCTTCTCCTTCTCTTTGTTAACATTAGGACATTCAATCTTGATATGTCCTTACTTTCCACAATTATAACATGAGATTTTAGAAGTATTACTTGAATCAATTTTTTTAGAAATGTACCTCTTTGATTACCTTTGTTGCCTTTCCTCTTGAGATACTTCCCAAACCTCTTGACTAGTAGATTCAAGTTCTCATTATCACTTCATTCAACTACCTCTTCATCGGTTTCATCACTCTTCTTGGAGATAGCCTTCAAGGATATAGTTTTCACCTTTTTCTCACTTGACTCAAGCTCACTTAGCCTTTTGCATTTCAATCTCATGCTCTCCTAGTTTGCCAAACAGTTCATCTTTGGTGATGATAGGTAAATCCTTAGATTCTGAGATGGTAGTCACCTTTGGTTGCCAACTTCTATCAAGACACTTTAGCACTTTGTTGTTTAGCTCCTCTTTGTCAAATTCTTTGCCTAGACCCATAAGATGGTTGACAATGTGAGTGAACCTTTTTTGAACTTCAGTTATGGACTCTCCTTTTTGCATCTTGAAAAGCTCATACTCGTGAATCAAGGCACGCTTCCTTGCTCTCTTCACTTCATTCGTCCCCTTATATGTGACTTCTAGTACCTCCCACATTTCCTTTGCACTCTTACATTGGGAGACCCAAAAAAAATTCATCCATATTCAAAGAAGAAGTGATGATATTCTTTGTATTGTAGTCATATTGAGCTTCTCTCCTTTCTTCATCCACCAATTTAGTCCAAGGCTAGTCCATTAACTATTGAATCCCAAATTCCTTTGTTTATAGTTTCAATGAAAATTTGCATTCTTATTTTTCAAAACTGATAGTTTATGCCACTAAACATAGGTGGCCTATGAATAGAGGCACCCTCAGCAAAAGGGAGTTTATTTGCAGCCATTTCAAAAGATTTTTTATCAAACTTGAATATCTTTCAAGAACCTTGCTTTGATACCAATTGTTAGTTTTGATTGGCGATTTAAGACAAGAAGGGGGGTTGAATTGGCTGTTTAAAACTTTTTCAAAAACATAAAATCCCATTCAATTGAATTAAATAGACTGGAGAATTAGAATGTTAAAATTGTAGAACAATACACTTTCAATCGGTCAAAAAATAAAATAGCATACTAGTTTGTTCTTGAGCTATGAAATAGTCGATTAAACTTTCAAATTAGTCACCTAAAATCCTGGGAATTTATGCAAAATGCAGAATTCACATATTTAACTTAAACAACAAACTTTTACATACAAGACTTGTTCCAAACAATATTTTTAACAAGTATACAGCCTCAGATTACACAAGAATGCATTAAAGCATAACAAATAGTGGATTCCTTGGTTTTCTTGAGATTTTAGAGTGATTCAGAGTGACTGAGATGAAGGAAAGAGAATTCCACAATTGTTTTTATACTGGTTCACTCAATCACAAAGCGACATCCAGTTTACCAGGATAGCCTAAGCCTGGTTTCCACTATATTCAAAAGTTTTACAAATCACACACCAAGATTACACTTTTGAACAAAGAAACTCAAAAGATTTTTGACTCACAAAAATATAGACTAACACCTTGCAAGAATTACACTTACAGACCTCAAATTACATCACACAAACAACTAGAGGCACAAGAATAACCAAACCTGATGACGACTCTCCGTAGCCAACTATACATGTGTTCTTTAAGTTAATCCTAAGCCAAAATGCCTCCAAGATCAACCAAGATCTTTAATCAACACGTTGCAGCTGTGTATTACAGAGAGAGAGTTTTCCAGTCATGAATGACAAGATTTCACGCTCAAAAACTCATAATTGTACCTTTGCTCTCGAAAACACAACATATATAGTCTCGTTTAAATGAAATCAGTCATTTGAATTTTCCTTACAATCAGCTCTGATTTCACTAAACTTAAGTGAAACCAGTCGATTGAAAAATAATTCAACCGATTAAATGCATTCAAACCAGAAACTATATGTTGCAAGCCTTTTAACCTATTAAAACCAATTTTAACAGATTAAAAAGAGACAAACGAAGACTACCAAGACATCTAACTTATGTCATATAGCCTATCAATATGATATAACACCAAAGCATTGCATTTAACATATTATTTCCAGATTTAACACACTAGAAACACGATTTTTAAGCGAATCTTCAACAATCTTCATCAACCACATGTGATCTTCATGCACTTGGCTTTATTAAATCTTTACTTCAAGCTTCCTTGTGCTAACATAAATGATGTGCAATTGTAAGTAAACTAGACACTCATCAAGAAGTTACAAAACCTTCGTTAAGTAACAGAGGATATAAAATCACAAGTAACGTCAACTCTTCTAGGGGTTTGCAAAAACTTTCGATAATCCATTAGTCATACTAGTTCTACTAGAAGAAAAACAAATCATGGGTAAAACACTTAGCAGGAGTTAAAACCGTAGAAAACACTAAATATAACCTTGTCAAATACATTTTTTCCTGTAGTGATAAACTTGTTATTTCTTTGGTGTTGTTGTCATTTTTTTTTTCTAGTTTTCTTTTTCTTCTTTGTTTTCATGACTTTCAGTAGTTGATGTTTTATGGTATTAGAAATCTTCTTTTGAAGAGTTTTGTTATGTAACTCTAACCTTTATTCTTTTATTTCTTTTTCTATTTTTCTTCTTGCTCGCCTTATTCTTTTCTTTATTTTTCTCTTTTTCATCATGGCAAATGAAAACCAAACACAGTTTTCTCTACTTGCACCCTAATAAAAATCTAACCATTTCCTTCCTTTCATCAATTCTTAATGTTACCAACTACCACTCATGAAGTAGGTATGTGATTACTTCCTTTAGCTCCTAAGACAAAGTTGAGTTTGTTCTTGGAGTTGCTCCTCAACTTGATAACAAGTATTTGGCCTTCTCATGGAATAGATGTAAGAATATGGTTACATCCTGGTTGGGCACTTTGTCTCGATTTCTATTCACCAAAGCATTATATGAATGGAGAAGGCTTTTGACATCTAGAACAATTTAAAGAATCACTTCTCTCAAGGAGATCTCTCGCGCATCTTTGATTTGCAAATGAAGGTCGCCACTCTCAATCAAGGAGATTTAACCATTTTTTAGTACTTTACGAAGTTAAGAATCATTTGTGATCACATTTTCCCAATGGAACCCATGCCACTAATCATACTAGTGCAGTTTTGCAGTTTTATATCGCCTTATAGGCCTCGTTTATTGTAAAACCGAAGCATATAAGGACGCGATGGTATTTTTACAATTTTTCAAACATTTTTGCCTCGGTTCACCATACAACCGAAGCAGTAAAGGGTTTTCTGCTTCGATCACAAAGCAACTAAAGCATATAACGCATTAGAGTTCCCCAATATTTCAAAAATACCACTACTAGATGAGTTTTTGGCCTCGGGTGGAAAAGGACTGAGGTAGTATCCACTTTAGGTCTCGGTTATCAATTGAACTGAGGCCATATATCTTATTTAGGTTCCCAAATCGCGAATTGTAGCACTGTTCATCCTCGTCCCCAAATCGCGAACCTCTCATATGTGATTCACAACCACTACATTGTCTTCGTTGCACCACCCTCTACTGCAACTGTCGTTCGTCGTGCCACCCACTACCACTGATAGCCATCGTTGTGTGTCGCCTCTTCTCGCTACAAGTGAGGTTTTTTTGTGTATTTTTTTTTCTGTTTTGGTTCCTTTGTAATGCTTTGCTTTTTCTTTTTGCTATTTTTGATGTATTGAGTTTTGTGGTTGCATTTTTCATCATCAAGTATTATTGTATTATGGACTCTGTAGCTTGCATGTTGTTGCATCCTCTTCCATTCTCACTTGTTATTTTCTTCTCACGCTTCCTGGTTCCTATTTCTATTGTGAGGCTATGATTTTATAGTATATGTTGTTTAAATATGCTTATGTGTCTGATGTTTGTTATATATGAATAATTATTGGCTTAAATATATAGTTTAATTTTCTTAAAGTGTGCGTAAGCCTTAGTTTCTCATTTGTGATTCAATACAAAAATTATGTATTGTCCCTGAGTTTTGTTTTCAAAGAAGTTATATTTTTTTTAAAAATAATATAAGGGGATACAATACTAATAATTTATATTTATTGAATCTTGAATTGTCTGGTTGCACAGTTTAAGAAGATTAATCACTTTCTATTATTTTATTAGTGTATATATATATATATATATATATATATATATATATATATATATGCATATCTTAAAATTCATGATTATTTATCAATTATGTTTTGTATTGATCTTCGGGAGCATATTTGATTGTGGTTGATAATCACTTTCATTTCGTGTATCCTAAAGACCAATGCGAAATGCTGGTAAAATTTCATAAAATTTAAGATTTGTTTTTTAAAATTAATATGTACCAAAAAAAATAAACAAAGTGAATCTTTTGGAATAGAATAGGGTCACACCTTGATTACACAAGCGACGTGAGGATTCATTCAAAGATTACTGAAATTGTTCACGCAATTTTAGTATATATACATATGGATCGAGATTGGATTAATTCACCACCCATCAGTGTTGATTATGAGAAAGGAGTAAAAGAATTTATACAATTTGTTCAACGTTATGAGGGTATAAATGATGATGAGGTGAAGTTTAGATGCCCTTATGTCAACTGTTTGAACGGGAGAAAGTTGAATGCAACACAAGTTAGGGAACATCTTATTTGTGATGATTTCTGTAGAAGTTATACAATATGGACATTACACAGTGAATTAATAGACTTTCCAATTGTTTGTCGAACAGAAAATGTTGTCAATTCCACCATGGCAGAGCAACGAGAAGAGCGAGTGGAAGAAGACAATATGGAGGACCTAATACGTGATGTTGGTGTAGAATCTTTTGCACAAGCTCATGTGTATGAGACGATGTCTGTTGATGCGAAAACTTCGTTGTATGTCAGTTCAACTAAGTTCACGCGGTTGTTAGGGCTTTGAAGACTTATGAATTTGAAAGTGACCAATAGGTGGACGGATAAAAGTTTCACAGAATTGATGGTGCTCTTGAATGAAATGTTTCATAAGGGAAATACTCTAACCACTCGAAATTATGATGTCAAGAAAAATTTTTGTCTGATGGGTATAGAGTATAAAAGGATACATGCATGTCCTAATGATTGCATATTATACAAGAAAGATTTGAAGATTTGAAGAAATGTCCAAAATGTGGGTTATCACGGTACAAGCAAAAAAGAAACATTGAAGATAGTGGTCAAATAGAATAGGAAGTATCTACTTTGAGAGTAGTTTGGTACCTTCAAATCGTGCCAAGATTTAAGGATTTATTTGCAAATCCAAAAGACTCTAAAAACCTTAGATTGCATGCAACTGAGAGAAGATGTGACAGACTACTTCGTCATCTAGCTAATTTAATGCAATGGAAAAATATTGATCAGGAATTTCCCAAGTTTGATCAAGAATGTAGGAATCTTCGGTTTGGCTTAGCTACGGATGGAATGAATCCATTTGGTAATTTAAGTACCAACCACAGTTGATGGCCTATTATATTATTCATTTACAACTTATCTCCTTGACTGGGCATGAAGAGAAAATACATGATGGTGTCTATGATGATATCTTGTCAGAGACAGCCTGGAAATGACATAGATGTATATCTCAATACACTAGTTGAAGACTTGAAGTTGTTGTGGGTTGATGGGGTTGAAGTATTTGATGTTGTTGCTTCTGAAACTTTCATGATGCATGCAATGTTATTTTGCACCATTAATGACTTTCTAGCTTACAGTAATTTGTCGGGGTATAATGTCAAGGGTCATAAAGCATGTCCTATATGTGAAGAAAATACATGTCATCAATTGAGAAATAGAAGGAAAATCATATATATGCGTCATCGAAGGTTTTTACAAGCTAGTCATCCTTATCAAAGGTTAAAGAAAACATTCAATTAACATCAAGAGAATGACGGAGCACCAATTCCATTGACTGACCTTCATATTCATGAAAAAGTTAATAAAGTACATCATGTATTTGGGAAAACATCCAAGAAGTCATCTACATCAAGCCCTTGGAAGAAAAAATCAATAACTTTTTTTATCTTCCATATTGGTCGAAGTTACAAGTTAGGTATTCCATAGATGTCATGCATGTAGAGAAGAATGTGTGATAACTTGATGGGTACACTACTGAAAATTTAGGGAAAAACAAAAGATGGAGTAAATGCTCGTTTGGAATTGGTTGAAATGAAGATCCGAGAAGACTTGGCACCAAAGGAGGTTGATAAGCGTATTTATTTGCCCCCTGCATGTATTATGTCCAAACAAGAGAAGATAAGTTTTTGCTTATGTTTAAAGTGTGTCAAGGTACCTCAAGGATACTCTTTCAAATATTCAGAGTTTTGTGTCCATGCAAGACTTGAAGTTTGTTGGCCTAAACTCTCATGATTGTCACATCTTAATGTAACAATTATTACATGTAGCTATTTGTGCAATTTTACCAAAAAATGTTAAACAAACAATAACGCGTTTGTGTGCATTTTTCTCTTCAATTTGTAGCAAAGTCATTAATCCTTTAAAGTTAGATGAACTTCAAATTGAGATTGTTATCATCTTGCGTCAACTAGAGATGTTTTTCCCTTCATCATTTTTTGACATCATTGTGCATTTACTTATTCATTTGCTAAGAGAAATAAATTTTTATGGGCCAATATAATTAAGATAGATGTATCACATTGAACGTTACATGAAGATTTTGAAAGGGTATGTGAAAAATAAATATCGTCCAGAAGCCTCAATGATTGAAAGGTATATTGTTAAAGAAAGTATCAAGTTTTGTTCAAATTAAATGACAAAAGCAAAACTTATAAAAGTTCCTCAAAGATCATAGTTGAACAGGTTTTCTAAAAGTAACAACATTTGAGGTGTAAGTCTGGCTAGCAAAGATCGCGAAGAGTTGTTGCAAGCACACCTATACATAACAACACAAATAAGGTGATCCATTACTTATCTGCACACAAAGCCATTATGAAAGAGAACAATCCAAGACAATCAGAGAAATGGCAATTGATGGAGCATAACAGAACATTCATCGCAATCTTCTAAGACTTTGATGTGGTTAGTGAATGGGTTGAATCTTGATGTCATTTGTTGTACAAGTTATGAAATTAATAATTGCACATTCTATACGAAGTCTTTGGATGACAATATCACAATACAATATAGTGGAGTCAGTCTTGAAGTTGAGTCACTACAATTTTATACATCTAAAAATTAAAATCTTGTATTTGGATCAATGATATATTATGGTGTAATACAAGAGATATGGTAGGTTGATTATACCATGTTTACTATTCCACTCTTTAAATGTAAATGGGTTGACAATAAGAGTGGTGTCAAAATGGATGAATCAGAAATGACTCTAGTTGATTTTTGAAAGGTGGGTTATCGAGACAAGCCATTTATTATGGCACAAAAAGCATATCAGGTTTTCCATGTTAAAGATCCTACGTCTGAACATTGGTTTGTCACTCTTCATGAAAAAAAAAACAAATTAATGTTAATAAAGAGAATCTGAGTAATCTTAATATTGTTGACACCTTGATGAGTCATTATTTTCCTCCGTTCCACTAGCCTTTGTGTACCCATTTGATATTTGTTCAGTGCTTAATTGTTTATCTTTAGTGTGTTTTCATCTGTTGGGCTTTATTGGGCCACTATTCTGAATTTGAGTTAATTTCACATTATTTGGACTAATTTTTGTTTTTAATTATTTTTAGGTATTTGGGTGAAACAATTTTGGAGCTTGGACATTTATCTTAAAGTCAAGAGAGAGTTGTCACGTGATTTCCACATCATTGCCACGTCTGCGCCATGTCAGTCAGCCTATCCACGTCATTGGGCCAGCATTTTCAGCCCAAAGTGGAATTTTTTTAATTTTAAGTGAGAAAATGGCATTTTTGTAATTCTGAGTGGCAGAATAACATTTCTGTAAATATAAGTGGCAGCTTTGATGTGGCCGCATTTTAGGTCTTCTCTTTCATGGGCAGCCATCACTCTCTCCCCCATTCTCCATTTTTAGGTTTTTGAGAGAACACTCATCTGGGGGTTTTCGTTTTCCCTTATTTCCCACACGTTTTGGAGCGTTTTTGAGCAATTTGCACACTATTGCAATTCGTTCGCTCCATAATGGTGATGTATTTTCGTTTACCTTTGCTTTGTAATTCGAATTTCATGGCTTTCTAACTTAATGTATTGACTACTTGAAGGAGATGAAATTGAACTTTGAGGTTCTGTTTTGAATTCGTGTTTTGCCTCACTTCATCTTGATTTTGTGATCAATGGTTACTTTCATGCTGTTAATGCTTAATTACAAATTGAGTTGGTTGTTCATGGTTGATTTCGTTCATGCTTAATGAATTGGGTTGACTGTCACAGATGAATGGATGTATGCATTGCTTAATTGCATATTAAAACACGTTTTTAACCCTCACTTAGTAGGTCTGAAAGAGTGGATTGGATGAGACCAAAACCCTAGTAACGTGACTTGTGATAAGTAAAATTGCATTTAAATTCAAGGAAGTCAATATTGTTTTTAATTCGTTTTATTAACATTTGCAAAACTATTTAAATATATTTTCATAATTCTAAAATCTGAATCTACCAACCCCCCATGTGTTATAGGTGTTGTGCTTGTCTGGAAAATGAAGCTTTGAACAAAAACATTGGTCGTTGGGAGACGACTTGGTTCAACTTTCACACACTCATTAAATCTGTTTTAAATTTTGTGGGGTACGGCTTCCATCAAATTTGTCGCCGTTGTCGAGGACCAATAGTTTTGTTCGAAGTAAAATTTTTAGTGTGTTTGTGTTCAGTGTGTTGGTGTTTATGTCGTTCAAGTGTGGTTGAGTTGGTATATGTTTATTATGATAGTGTTTATGTGTGTTTTGTGTAGTGTGTGTGTGTGTGTGTGTGTGTGTGTGTGCGTGTGTGTGTGTGTGTGCGTGTGTGTTGTTTGTGTGGTAAAGTGAATAGTGTCACGGTGCATGAATAGTGTCATTTCTAGAGTAGTGAATAATGCATGAATAATGTTGAATTCTGGCATTTAACTTGTGGAATTTTGTTCTGGTAGTTATGGTGCTTGTTTTCACTTGACAATTTTTCTCCCCACTTCTAAGATCTTCAACTTGATGGAAAAATGGTTGGAGCAGCTGGTATGGTGTGATTTGAGAGATTCAAAAAACTTTTGGATTGATTTTCAGTCAAACTTCAAAGGAGCATAACGTTTACTCTGGTTATCAGAATCACTATCATTTTATATGCATTTGGAGTGGAATTTAATTTCCTACCTTGCTATGACCCACTTTGCTAGTTGTCAAACTCAGATTCTCCAGAAAATGCCGTTTTCTATTTTTTATCAATATTTTTGGTGATTTTTCTTCATTTTTTCACTTTAAAATATTTTAAAAATACTTACACTTTGAGTTTTGAGCTGATTTTTTGTGTGGTATTGTTTGATCACTCAAGGGACAATCCTACCAATTTTCAAGTCATTTGGAGTTTTTTTGAGTGTATTTGTAGTTTTACCCTTTGTTATGCCGATACCACTAGAATTAATGTATTTTTGTGCATGACTAGGGGAAATCCAAGTGACTTACAACTCATTGATCCTGAGATCGATAGGACCTTCCACAGAGGAGTTATGCATAATAGGAACCCATATGTGCATCCTACATATTCTGTGACATTTCCTAATTCACCTGATACTTCAATTTCTGTGCATTCTGATCATTATGAGCATACTGTGCATACTGAGCATTCTGATCATTTTGACATTCATTTTGAAACTGATAAGATGGCTCAACCTCGACCTCATGAGAGGACAATGAGTAAGTTGACTACACCTGAGTTCACTTATGACTCATTGTGATTTAATATCTTGAGAAGGAAGTTCGTTATGTTTTAAAAACTGGATTAATCCATTTCTTGCCAAAGTTTCATGGACTTGCAGGTGAGGACCTGTGTAAGCATCTGAAGCAGTTCCATGTTGTGTGCTCCACCATGAAGCCTGCATATGTCCAAGAAGATCATGTGTACTTGAAAGCTTTTCCTCATTCCTTGGAAGGCAATGCAAAGGATTGGTTGTACTACCTTGCACCCAGGTCCATCATGAGCTGGGATGACTTGAAGAGATTGTTCTTGGCCAAATTCTTCCCTACATCCAGAACAACCACCATAAGAAAGGAGATCTCTAGCATCAAGGAACAGTCTAGGGAAAGTCTCTACAAATATTGTGAGAGATTTAAGAATTTGTGTTCTAGTTGCCAACACCATCAGATATTTGAGCATCTGTTTTTTCAATATTTTTATGAAGTCTTGCACCATATGGATAGAATCATGATTGATGCTACAAGTGGTAGTGCTTTTGGTAATTAGACCCCAGCAATAGTGAGGCAATTGATTGAGAATATGGCCTCTAACTCTCAGTAATTTGGTGCAAGAAATGATGCCATTGTTGTTAGGGGAGTTCATGATGTAGGAGTTGCCGAATACACTAAGAAGTTGGAGACCAAGATTGATGCTCTTACCACCTTAGTCAACCAACTTGCTACAAATCAAAGAGTAGCACCTTCTACTACAAGAGTTTGTGGCATTTGCACGTTAGTTAAGCATTTCACAGATTCTTGCCCCACCTTGCAACAGGCCACAACTTCTACACCTTCTAATACTCCTCAAGCCTAGCTGCTAACATTTTCAACAGTAGGCCACCCCAACAACACCAGCAAAACCATGATTTGTCCACCAACAAATATAATCCAAGTTGGAGAAATCATCCTAATTTGAGATGGGCAACCAACAACAGCAGCAAAACCAACAAGTTCAAAATGTGCAGCCACCTCCTCACCAACAACAAAGAGTTGCACCTGCACCACAAGCTGCCCAAGTTCCACATGTCTATACTGCTACCCCAGCTCTAGTTGCACCTTCATCTTCTACTTCATTGGAGTAGTTAGGATGATGACCCTTCAAAATATGCAATTCCAGCAGGAGACTAGAGCTTTAATTCTGAGTTTGACAAACCAAATGGGGTTGATGGCCACTCAGCTAAACCAAGCATAGGCTCAGAATTCTGACAAACTCCCATCATACACAGTTGAAAATCCGAGAAATGTGAGTGCTATCACATTGAGACCTGGGAAGAAGACTGAAGTTCCCACTACTCAACCTACATCTGAAAAGAAATCGACCCTGCCACACTTCAGAGAAAGCGTGATGCTCATGCAACCGGTCCTTCCACATCTAGTGTGATTCCTACGGCTTCCACCTCTATTGTTGCACCTTTCACCTCTCTTCCTTTCCCTCCAAGAGCCATTCCAAGCAAAAAGATGGAAGAGGTTGACAGGGAGATGTTAGAAACATTCAGGAAGGTGGAGGTGAACATACATTTGTGGGATGCTATAAAACAGATCCCCAGATATGCAAAGTTCTTGCCAAGTCTATTTGATGTTTGTTTTCAGGGGTGCTTTGAGAGTAAATAGTAACCTAGAGATTTGAGTGATACATTGCATATTTTGTAAGGTTATCTTGCTTTCAATTCTCTCTTTGAGCTAAACTGAGTACTTGACATGTTTTGAATTGCTTGAATGATGTTCATGGATACCTTGTAGCTTTGAATCCTTCTGTGTTGGATGTGTTTCCATTTTCCTTTTTCGAATTTTGTTTGTCTTGTGTCTCTTTTTATCTCTCTTGTTATGTTTGTGATGTCCTTACTTTGCTTTACTTTTTAATTTTGCCCAGGAGTGCAAAAGGGTAAGTGTGGTTGATTTTAATGAGTCATTATTTTCCTCCATTCCACTAGCCTTTATGTACCCATTTGATAGTTGTTCGGTGCTTAATTGTTTATCTTTAATGTGTTTTCATCTATTGGGCTTTGTTAGGCCATTGTTCCGAATTTGGGTTAATTTCACATTATTTGGCCTAATTTTTGTTTTTAATTAGTTTTAGGTATTTAGGTGAAGCAATTTTGGAGCTTTGACATTTATCTTAAGGTCAAGAGAGAGTTGCCACATGATTTCCACATCATTGCCACGTTTGCGCCATGTCAGTCAGCCTGTCCACGTCATTGGGCCAGCATTTTCAACCCATAGTGGTATTTTGTAATTCTGAGTGGCAGAATGACATTTTTGTAAATATGAGTGGCAGATTTGATGTGACCACATTTTAGGTCTTCTTCTTCATGGGCAACCATCACTCTTTCCCCCATTCTCCATTTTTAGGTTCTTTAAAGAACACTCATCTGTGGGTTTTCGTTTTCCCTTATTTCCCACACGTTTTGGATCATTTTTGAGCAATTTGCACACTATTGCAGTGCGTTTTCTCCATAATGGTGATGTATTTTCGTTTACCTTTGCTTTGTAATTCGAATTTCATGGCTTTCTAACTTAATGTATTGAGTACTTGAAGAAGATGAAATTGAACTTTGAGGTTCTGTTTTGAATTCGTGTTTTGCCTCACTTCATCTTGATTTTGTGATCAATGGTTACTTTTATTCTGTTAATGCTTAATTACAAATTGAGTTGGTTGTTCATGGTTGATTTCGTTCATGCTTAATGAATTGTGTTGACTGTCACAGATGAATGGATGTATGCATTGCTTAATTGCATATTGAAACACGTTTTTAACCCTCACTTAGTGAGTCTGAAAGAGTGGATTAGATGAGACCAAAACTCTAGTAACGTGACCTGTGATGAGTACAATTGCATTCAAATTCAAGGAAGTCAATATTGTTTTTAATCTGTTTTATTAACATTTGCAAAATTGTTTAAATATATTTTCGTAATTCTAAAATCTAAATTTGCCAAACCCCCCTATGTTATAGGTGTTGTGTTTGTTGGGAAAATGAAGCTTTGAACAAGAAAATTGGTCGTTGGGAGACGATTTGGTTCAACTTTCACATACTACATTTAATCTGTTTTAAATTTGGTGGGGTATAGCCTCTATCACACCCACCTATTTAAAAGAACGATAAATGTTGATGAAGTTCCTCTAGTTGATTATGTACATGTAATTCGAGAAGATCGCGATGAGGGAATATATATATGACCAATCCATAACTTTATGTATGAATTTCAGGTTCTTGTAAAAATTTATGTGTTTTGTTAAATAATGTTTTATATGTCATTTTATATGTTGGTTATTAATGTTTGTAATGTTTTCATTTCACGAATATATGGTTGAACATCATAATTCACTAGAGGATGAAGCACCCACTAAGAGACCCACCATAGGAGTCACTAGGTTGAGACAACTCGTAATTAGAAGAGGTAATGGTCAGAAAACACTTACCGATATTGGTGTCAACCCTAGTATAGCCACAAGTCCTAATGCATATGTCTTCAAGAGCTATTTAGGAATGTTGGTACGAGAGAGAATATCAATCCTTACTCCATCTTTTGGTCATGTCATTGAAGTTGATCAAAACATGATATGGCAGGATTTATTGGTTACTAATATTAATGTTATTACCCTTATACTTTGATTTTATTGATAATTTGTTAAATATTATTGATGACATTTTCTATATTGCAACTAACATTTGATATTCCAAACGTGCCGACGCTTAAACATAAATGTTTGTCATTGAGAAATTTTGTGGATTTAAGACCAAGTTGACATCTAGGTATGTCTTTGGAGCTAAAAAGAATGAAAGTCCATGTGTCAAATACACATGGATTGATGAAGAGACCTGACATAAGTTTGTTGAACTTCGAACCTCTAAGGGATGACAGGTATGTTTATTTGAAATCATCAATTGCTCAATTGATAATTGTGTACAATTTGAATTAATTCATAAAGTGGGTTTTATGTGTAACAGTAAAAGAGAAAAACAGCTCAAAATATAAGTGCTCAAAATAAAAATCCGCACATATTGTCTCGTGGTAGGTATAGAAAACTTGAAGAGAACATAATGTCAGAAAACCAAAAATCAAGACCCTAACCTTCTAAGGGTGAAGATCTAGAGCCTCCTTCACCATCATCTCGTCATGAAAAGTGGAAGTTAGCCCGTCTACGCACATCGGGCAACTACACTTATGAAATTGCACGAGAAATCTTCGAGAAAATTGTAAGATATAACTTTTCTTTAAATAGCTCGTTTGTCTTTTATATTGTATGATTTTCTATAACTTTTCTTTGTTACATTATAGGACTCGTTGGTTGAGCAAAGCTCCTAAGGAGGATTCACTCTAGAAGGTCGCCATAACATACTTGCTGCTGCAATTGGATGGCCTAAGCACCCTAGATGTGTGCGTGGTACTGGATCAAAAGTCAGCATATGCCAATATTTTGGTTCCTTCTCTCGTCAATCTTCATGCACACACAATGCTGAGTATGAAGAAAGACTAACAGAAGAAATCACTAGGAAGGTGATGACATACCCCCTAGCATGGCCAAACACTTTCATGAAGAGATAGAGTCATCTTTACAAGGTGAAGCAAAGCCTTTTCTTTTAGGCCACAATGGAGTATATTTAGTAGATTAGGAATTTTTAGACCTTGTATTAAGGGTTATGTAATGTAGGTTTTCCTTTGAAGGTCTTGCATTAAGGGCCAAATAGTGTAGGGTTTTAAAAACAATCTTTCTTAAGTAGGGAGCATCATATGCGCCTAGCTTAAGCAATCATTTGATGTTTAATTAAGTTAACCCTAGCTTAAGGTGGAGGACGTCCCACGCATGCCACATGGCAAAGCCTTTAATGGAAAGTTCTCTTACATAGGTAGTGGCCATGTGTCATTGTCCTATTGGAGAGGCTTTTCATAAAGTACCTTTATACATGGCAACTCATGAGTAGTTCATTTTATGAGAGTGAGGATTGCCACATGTCAAGCTCTCTTTCACCAAGTAGGTTGGACCAAAGCTTGAAATGGTGACTATGGTGGATGGTGGATGTGTAGAAGCTTCGTGTTGAGAGAAAATGACTCTCAGTTTTGGTGATGTAATAGTAGGATGAAGGTTGTTTTTGGTGATCTAAGAGAGGTTAGGCCAACTCTAGAGAAAAGGGTGTTAGAGGGACCTCTTGGGATGCTCTAACAAGTGAATGAGAAAAGAAGTATGACTCAAATAATTTTGGCAGCATAACATTATCATTCTCAAAGTGAGAAATACATGGGGGTGACACCTCTATTTGTAGAGTAAGGTGTCTCCAAAATGGTCCAAACCCTAAAATGCTAACACGCACCAAAATCCTAAAAATGCTATCTTGGTGAAAGAGAGCTTGACATATGGCAATCCTCATTCTCATAAAACGAACCACTCATTAGTTGCCATGTTTAAAGATACTTTATGAAAAGCCTCTCCAATAGGACAATGACACATGGACACTACCTATATAAGAGAACTCTCCATTAAAGGCTTTGCCATGTGGCATGTGTGGGACGTCCTCTACCTTAAGCTATGGTTAACTTAATTAAACATCAAAGGATTTCTTAAGCTAGGCGCATATGATGCTCCCTACTTAAGCAAGATTGTTTTAAAACCCTACACTACTTGGCCCCTAATACAAGGCCTTCAAAGGAAAGCCTACACTACATGGCCCTTAATACAAGGTCTAAAAATTCCTAATCTACTAAAGATACTCCATTGTGGCTTAAAATAAAAGAGCTTTATTTCACCTTGCAAAGATGACTCTATCTCTTCAGGAAAGTGCTTGGCCATGCTAGGGAGTATGTCATCAGAAGATGACTGAAAAAGTTATGCACCAATTTGAGAGTTATGGCATCCGTCTGCACTTTCATCCTTTACCAAAACTAGAACCATTTGTGCCTCCCACGGGTAAAATTAACAATCTTTTTTCTATAAGTTATGAATTGAATAAATGATATTTAACCAAACAATTCAATAACATTAATAAATCATTGACTCTAACAAGTTGAAGCGAAAAGGGGAGTTGTTCAGCCCCACCCATACTAAGGGATGACATAGATGACACTCATCCATGTTAGTTATATATTTGAGATGGTATAGGGAAGACATTAGTGGCTCGTTGAAAAGCATTTGAGATAGCCACAATTCTTCATGGCATAGAGTTATCAGAGGATGAGGTTAAGGTCACGGTAGAGGAGGTTCTCGAGTCGTTTGCTTTAGTTCTTGTGCCAACAAATGAGATATATAATGTGGCACAAGCATTCCAATATTTCCTCGCTTGGCCTAGAGATTTCGTTTATTATGTCCCCCTGGTACAGACTCTTAAACCCACCATATACTAAATTGTATTCAATTTTAACTTGATGTAGCTCAAGTTTGAGTGAACTAGTATAACAATCTTGTGCATTGCTCTTTTCTCTAACTCTTCTCACTTGTATTGCACTTTAAAGTTTAAAGAATTTTAATTTGAGTCTTCTTATTGACACTCTTGTGTGATCTGGCATTATCTGCAACATTGCTCATATTTGTATCACTCATTTGAACCTATCTTGACTAATCTTTCATATTGTTCTTGCTTTAAATCATAAATTTGCATTTTTGCATTTTTCCTAGTTTTTCAGTCGATTGTTTTTGTGATTTAACCTATTGATTATATCAGTACTACATTTGTCTATATCTGTTTAATGAAATCAATCGGTTAACTCTATTTTTGATCGATTGAAACTGTCCAGTCTAGGAGTGTTTGCATCTAAACTTGGTGGTTGATTTGATTCAATTGAAAACTATTTTAGGCTTTTAAAAGTCAACCTATTTTTTAACTAGCCAATTCAACCCCCTTCTTAACATTTCAACCATTTAAATACTTATAATTCAGATGTACAAGTATTGATTAGGATATTTGTTGTTACAAAAGACTTTTAGATGTAATTGAATTGTGGATGTGTGTGGGTTTAATAAAATGTATTGTCTATTTTCTGTTTTGGCTGGTTTCACTACAAAAAATATTAATATTTGTGGAGGTTAAAATTACAAATTTTAGCAGTTAAAAACCGTCACAAATGAAATTTTCGACGGTTAAAATAACCACCACAATTACACCTGTCAAAAACAATTTTTGATAAAAATATTTTATCCGTCGGTATTCTTGTCACAAAAGAAAAATAATAATAATGGATAAAAATCGCTACAAATGCATCACATTTTTTCACTATTAAAAACCACAACAAAATGTATCATATTTTGACGATTAAAAATCGCCACAAAATATAACATTTTTTATGGTTAAAAACTGCCACAAAATGTATCATATTTTCACAATTAAAAATTGCCAAAAAATATTTGAAATATTTTTAAAATTTTTTAAAAATCCAAAAAATAATTTTAAGATAATATAAATAAAGCATAAATAATATAATACATAATGGTAAATTTAACATGTCTCTAACAACCACATTGTATTTCAAGAAAAAACTAAAATGGGAAGATGAGTCATACCTACCATTTTCTAGTGTTTTGTTGCCCAACATGTTGTGTTTATCAATTACATGCCTACACCCTTATTACAAAATGCTACACCTTATGAAAACATATTCATGGAAAGTTATGTGACCTATCTCATTTACGTGTTTTTAGATGTCTTTGTTACTCTAATACACTTTTATATCATGAAAAAATCTTGACTAAAAAGTTGCTCTTGGTGTGTTTCTTAGTTTTAAACCTCATACAAAAGGTTACCCTTTTCTAAATCTCAAAAACCACAAGGTTGAAATCTCTTGTAATGTTCTTTTTTGTGAAAACAATTTTCATTATCACTCCAATTCTCATACCAGTCATGATAACAACATATCTCTACCTATTCCTTATAATTATAACCACACTTTTTATGTTATCAATTTTCAAACACATACCCTCATTGTTATTGAAAATCATCATGATTAAGCTACTAGTAATGTTGATATGAATGCAAACACTAGTACTAATGCGGATAATACTAATGATGTTCTCACCCTTTTACATCCTAAGCGTTCCACTCACTCAAAGAAACCGTCTAACTATCTTCATTACAAAATATTTTATTCACAGTTGCATTTCACACAACAATTTATCTTTTCCTTTCAAACACATTGTTCTATCTTTCACTTCCAACATTGAGCCTTGGAACTACACTGAAGCCTCCAAGCATCCTCAATGGGTAAAAGTCATGACAGAAGAGCTCAATGCCTTGAATGATAATCACACCTAGATCCTTACTACTCTTCTGCCATGCAAAATAGTTATCAATTGCAAGTGGATTTACAAGATTAAATGTCATGTTGATGGATCCATTGACTGATACAAAGCTTAACTTGTTTCCAAAGGCTACACACAACTTAAGGGATTGAACTTCATGGATACTTTTGTTGTTGTTGCAAAACTCGCCACTCTTGGTCTTCTTTTTTCCAAAGGCTACACACAACTTAAGGGATTGAACTTCATGGATACTTTTGTTGTTGTTGCAAAACTCACCACTCACTACTCTTCTGCCTTGCAAAATAATTATCAATTGCAAGTGGATTTACAAGATTAAATGGCATGCTAATGGATCCATTGCTTGATACAAAGCTTAACTTTTTTCCAAAGGCTACACACAACTTAAGGGATTGAACTTCATGGATACTTTTGTTGTTGTTGCAAAACTCACCACTCTTGGTCTTCTTTTTCACCTGGTTGCCTCAACAAATGGATTCTCAAATAGTTAATGTAAATAACACCTTTCTTCACGATGATTTACATGAGGAAGTCTACATGCAACTTCGACTTGGACTTTTTGTCAATGTTCCTACACAAGTTTGCAAGCTCCAAAGATCCCTTCATGGCTTAAAGCAAATAGGAAGACAATGGCATGCCAAACTCTCTTAAATTTTTTCCATCTAATCATCTTACATGCTCTTCTACTAACCACTCTGTATTTTAAAACTGATGATTGTCATGTTACTACTATTCTTATATATATGTGGATGACATCATATTGACAGGACTAATGTTGAGGAAATCAACCAAATTACTACTCTCCTCCACAAGCATTTTCGCATCAAGAATCTAGGTGATCTCACCTGCTTCCTTGGTCTTGAAGTGGCCCACAATTACACTAGCATCCACCTTAGCGAAAGGAAATACATTCTTTGTCTTCTCTAAGAAACCAACATGTTAGATTGTGCTCTTGCATCTACCATTGTGGTTCATTTACATAAAACACAAACAACCTCTTAATGATGTAGATTCTTCTTTTTATCAAAGGCTTATTAGAAGACTTATTTATGTAACCAACACCTATACTACAATGCCTTTTTTCTCAATCATCTTAACCAATTAATTTCCTCTCCCATTGATATGCATTAGCAAGACACTTTTTTGCATTCTTACATATCTAAAAGGCACACCAAACAATGGACTTTTCTTTCATACCATTAACTCTCATAAACTCAAGGCCTATAGCGATTCAAACTGGGGTACATGTCTTAAACTAGAAAATCCATTACAAGGTTCTCCATCTACCTAGGAAACTCTCTTATTTCCCAAAAATCTAAAAAGTAGAAATTTGTTTCCCAGAGTTCTTTTGAACCAAAGTACAAGGCTCTTGCTTCCACCACTAGTGAGATTTAATGGCTCATCTACCTCCTTCAAGATTTTTAGGTCCCTCTTCATACACTCGTTCTCTTCAAGATTTAATAGTTCATCTCCCTCTTCAATAACGACTTGCTTAAACTTATTCTTTTTTCTTATGCTCTTAAGGTTGTGAATATTTTTACTAAACCTCACACTTTCCAATATCTTCCAAGCGAGGAGTGCGAAACATCTACTCTCAGCTTGAGGAGGTTGATAAACTTACTATTTCTCTATAGTTTTCTGTTTTCAATTGTTTGTAAGTGTGTCTTCTTCCCTCAAACTTTTGCTTATGTTTGTTTATGTTCAATTGCTTCGGTTATTTATCTCCTTTCTCTTTTTCCCTTTTTTATTTAAGATAATATTTTGTATCTTTACTTTTTACACACACACGATAGAATCTCTCTTTTTTTAGTTTGTTGTTTCTTTTTTATTTAAATGGCTTTCAAGTGTATTAAATACATTCTTAACGACTATTTCATCCTTTTTTTTAAACTAAAAATAAATTGATGTTTGTGAATATGATTTTTTATAAAATATTGTATTACATACTAATATTTTAAAAATTTTACTTATTGTAGTAGTTTTCAAAAGAAATTATATATGTTTGGGGTAAGTTAGTGTGTTTAGTTTGCACATTTATAATGTGATGTCACCTTAACATATATTATATTTAAAAACTTACTCGTATGGCAAGTGTATCTCATGACATGTGAAATATGATATGGCTCTTTACGACATGTGAGTGTGTAATGTTTGTTTCATATACGTGTTATTTTGATTTCCTTATGGCGTCATTTAATTTAATGATGGATTATTTCTATGATAATCAAACATTTTAATCACACTTAGTAATTATAAAAAAATTACACGGTGTCTTGAAAACCCTTCAAACAAAATTTTCTTACTTTACAGGGTGTATCGAAAATTTATTGTGAAAAGCATATAAATACTAAACTTACTATTATTACAGATTCCAAGTGTGATTATAGTTGATTAAGAAGTTACAACAAGAAACTAATTTAGAGACGAATTAAATACTTGCTTAAAGCTAAGAATATCAGTCAACTATTTTAAAAGAGGGTGTGGTTTTTGGAAATATATAAATTAGAAAGAAAATTGAACAGTTCCTTATAAGTGCAGAATAGTAGTGAGTTTAATTTATTTAAAAAAGTGGAGAAATAAAATCGTAGCTTTAGAAAAAATATAAATGAGGAGAGTAATGTTGTGAGTATCATACACACGTGTAGTGAGGTGTGGAAACGTGCGGGGTTCTGGGCTTAGGCTTAGGGGCGTGACGTTGGACTGATGCGTCTCTCGTTTCCTTATTTCGCATCTCTCTCTCTCTCTCTCTCTCTCTTGCTGTCTGATCTGCCTCTCTTCCCTTTCCTTCTTCTGCCTTTCTTTTGACCCACCTTCCCCCTTCTACTTCAATGTCTTTCACTCTCCTTAATCCATTCCCACACTTTCCTTCTCTCTTTCACCCTTAAGATTCTTCCCCAATTCTCACCAAAACACAAACACAACACAAACCCTCTTTCCCCCTTCCTCCCTCCTAGGGTGCAAAATGAAGTCCTCGCTCAGCAAGTTGAAGAAAATTGCACTTCACAAGACGGTTTCCAAGGACAAAAGGGACTTCCACCCCACCGTGAAGTTCGACGAACTCGCTCTTGCTGCCAAGGTTCTTCTCCCACTCTACTTTGATTTTTCAACCTTAATATTATCATTATCATTATAATGAATAAATAGATAATTTCTTCGTTGCGCCTTGTTATGTGCCTTTTGCAATTATCGTGTTTTGTCGCAACGATGATCGGTTGTTGTCAATGACGGAACGCGGGGGTTTTGTTCTGGAGATGGCACGTGGACAGTGTGTTTTTTCCGATGGGAATTTGGTTCTCTTACTGCTGGCTTTAATTCGTTTTCATTTAGTAGTAGTAGTAGTAGTTACAGGCTTTGGGTGTGGAAAAAGTGTGTGTTAATGGTGATTTTGTGAGAAATGTTGAACGATCTCGTGCCTCTGGCTTGCTTGTTGTAGTCTCGTAAAGGCTTTTCTCTCTCTCTTTTCAGGACATGCAAGATATGAGAGATTGCTATGATAGCCTGCTTTCTGCAGCTGCTGCTACGCAAAACAGTGCTTACGGTAAACATTAGTCTTCATACTTCTAATGTATTCCAAGCTTTTGAATTGGTTGTGCATTTTGTTATCTGTCCAAATTTAGGTCACAAATTAAAAGTGCACAGACACACACACGTTTCATTTACTTGTTATATTATATATAAAGTCTCCAACAATTTTAGATACATGTTTGCATTTCGATTCGAGTTGCCGCAGTCCATCCTTGGCTGGTCTTCTGCGCTAGCGCTATCCGTATTAGGGAATACGCATTCATTTCTTTTTCATTTGTATTCTTGTTTAGTTTCTCTGCGATAGAATTAGCTTTTGAGTTAGGATTTCTTTTTTTGCTGACTCAGTAGTGAGTCACTTAGCATAGGTGTATAATATATCATCTCTCTGTAATTTGCATTCTAATGATCAGATTACATTTCCTATTTCTTCTACTTATGTCTTTCACTTAGCAAAATTTATTGATCCATGAAGTTTAGCATTGAGATCCAATTCTAAAATAGGGAAATAGCTTATAATGCTGAACTTGCACACCCTGCCCTTATCATGCCTTCTTATTCTTATTGACATTATTGTTGTGACAACATTTTAAGTATTGTGAGGTGCAGCATTGAGGTATTTGAAAATGTCATGGTCTCCACTATAGGACGTATTATCTCTTCAAGCCTATTCACTGTATTATATTTATTGATCATTTGAAAAAGAGTTGTCTAGTTTATTTCTTTAGATGAGTTTTGCTGCCTTGAAAATAGTGAAGTTGGTATCATATCCTTTACTGTGTTATGTGTTCCAGAATTTGCTGAGTCGCTGCAGGAAATGGGTACTTGTCTTTTGGAGAAAACTACCTTAAATGATGACGAAGAAAGTGGTGAGTGGGTAAACATTTGATGACTGCCCTATCCAAGTTACTTAGCCTATTTGCTAGTTGATTTAAACCATGTATATAGTCTCATTGCAATAGTTGTTATGAACTGTATGCAGGTAAAGTTTTGGGGATGCTTGGAAGTGTGCAGCTTGAGCTTCAGAAGCTTGTTGATAGCTATGTGAGCCTTTATCTGGGTGTATCCTTTTTTATTTCCTTGCTTCTCCTTGAGCATTGTTCATTTACAAAATGTTTATTATGATTCTATCCTTTCTGTTCCTCAGCGTTCTCACATTGTACTGACAATAACCAATCCATCGGAGTCTCTTCTTAATGAACTAAGAACCGTTGAGGTATGTTTATGTATTTATTTCTTTTATCTGATTCCTCTATCATTATAAAGCACCCAATAGCCTGACTGGGCTCTACAGTGCACACTTCTGAATTCGTTGTTTCCATGTTTCCCTTGTTGTTCATTACACTTTTATTTTAATGGTTACTGGAAAATGCAGTTTCCTATCAGCACAACACAGAATGGAATGCAATTAAAAGAAAATGGTGTTTTGGAACTTAGAGTAATGCTTTGCAGGGGTGATTCTTAAATCTCATCCCCTTACGATTATATGTGGATGGTTATCAAATATTTGTAATCTTCAATTTGGTTAAAGGGACATTTTGAACCTACAGAATGTATAATTGTTGATAGAAATTCTGGATCAACCTGAATTTTAGTCCAACAAGAACAATACACTGATTTAAGTCCTTTCAGAGTCTTCCTCTCTTAAACATACTCAGTACAAACTACCCACTAAATAATACAGAAACTGCCATGCCATCTACATATATAACACCATTCAACAACTATCACACAAACCCATAAATTCTTGGTGCCTAAAGATGCAAATTGCAGGCCTATACTAATGGTGCATCTAGATGAGAGGAAAGAAAAACAGATAATATAAACTGTTTGTTCTGTTGAAGAGAAAATAAAGGGAAAAAATGAACTTTTAGTAAAAAGAATTCAATTTTTTCTTTCCTTCCATTTTCTCTTCAATTCATATTTCAACTTTTTCTTTCCTCTCAAACAGAGGGTAATGTTTCATATCTGTGACTACCTAAAGAGACTCTGCATAGTTAGTTGCCTTAGCACACAAATTCGTTATATATGATGTTGAAACCACATCATGACATGATTTCTTGTTGTGATCTCTTTTTTCCTGTTTAATGAATTATATATTCTGGAAGAATCTCATGATATTTATAAGTGTACCCTCCTTATAGTGATTAACTTTCGAAATTGTTGCAATAACACCTGTTTCCCTAACTGAGATATCCTTGTGAAGGATTGATTGTTGCCTTATAACACAAAGACAGTGACATTATTCACACATCCATTGCTTGGTTGTTGTGTAAATCTGACTGTTTCTTGTTCTCACCCTCCATGCATCACATATGACATATTTAAAATATATTCACATGGAGTTTGTGGATTCACTGATGTTTTAAAAAGTTGTTAGGTTCTTCATACTGCAAAATATTGTGGAAAAACTGTAAAACATGTTTCTCTAAATCTAATAATGTGTTTTAGAGCTGCTATAGATAAAGGGATTTGCACAAAGCTTTAGGTTCAACTAAAAAGTTCATTCATACTTGTAAGATGTTACGTTCTGATTGTAAAGGACGAGAAATTGGCCTGAATTGTAAGTATGGAATTTTAGTATTTGTGGTTTATGAGGCTGTAGGCTCTCCAACTTTCCAAGTACAATCGCTAGTGTTTGTGGTGTGATTCACCCAATGTTGCTTTCATTATTCAGTGCTTCCAGTAAAACTTGTTACATTTGACAGTTCATTAAAATGGTAAATCAACTTATTAAGCAAGTAAGATTTCATAAATCTTGGATATTAATAAATATATCCAGTAAAATAATTTGAAAACATTGGAAACCCTGTGTCTCAGATAGAGGATGTGATTATTGATGCTTAGTGAAATGGGCAGGGTTTATGAGGCTGTAGGCTCTCCAACTTTCCAATTACAATGGCTAGTCTTTGTGGTGTGGTTCTCCCAATGTTACTTTCATTATTCCGTGCTTCCAGTAAAACTTTTTACATTTGACAGTTCATTAACATGGTAGTAAATCAACTTATTAAGCAAGTAAGATTTCATAAATCATGAATATAATAAATATATCCAGTAAAATAATTTGAAAACATTGGAAATTCTCTTTGTCTCATAGAGAATGTGATTATTGAAGCTTAGTGAAATGGGCAGGGTTTCAGATAGAGAATGTGATTATTGAAGCTTAGTGAAATGGGCGGGGTTTTATATCTTAACTGGTTTATCACTGTGTTACTAACAGCTGATTGCGGAGAATAACAAAAAGCTAAAAGTCCATTATATATTATAGCATATAGGGACATAGGCAACTAGTGGAATATTCATCCAGGTAGAAGTAAATCAATTATATATGTATAAAAATGTATACAAACAAAATAAGCTTGTGTTTCTGACTTATTGCGATGAAAATTCTGAAAGTTGAATTTTATGCATTTGAAGTTGACTAGTCGTTAGTGGGTGATTTGTTAGATATTGTATGTGTATGCAAGAGATTTGAGGCTTGTTAATAACGACAATTGAACTTGAACTGAGTAAGGTGCAGGACTATAGAAGTATTGCAAAACTTAAAGGGGAAGGAAAAAGTAGTATTTTTCAGTTTTTGCCTTCTCTTATTTAAGCCTGACATTTACATATTTTTGTTTTCTTTACAAATCTCTAGCCTGAGATTTAAAAACTGTCCTTTTTTTATTCTTTTTAACACTATATAGATTGCCTTGTCTAGATAGAACCACGGTCAATGAATTTGGAACTATAGTGACTTTGCTGGTGTATGAATTATATTGAATGTAGAACTGTAAATTGTCTTGTTACATCTCAATGCCTGTCTGTTCCTCATGCAGGACATGAAGCGACAATGTGACGAGAAAAGGTTTGTCTTTACACAACTTATATTATTTTCCTTAGCATTATGTGATGTTTCCTGAATCTGTTGTGTTGCCTGCAGAGAGGTTTATGAATACATGATTGCACAACAAAAAGAGAAAGGAAAGTCAAAGAGTGGCAAAGGTGAAAGTATCACCTTACAGCAGTTGCAGGCAGCTCATGATGACTATGAAGAAGAAGCAACACTTTGTGCCTTTCGATTAAAATCACTCAAGCAAGGCCAGTCACGCAGTCTCCTTACACAAGCAGCACGTCACCATGCTGCTCAGGTTTTCTTCAACTATGACATTTCTCCTCATTCAAATCTTTTATCCTTTCTTCTGCATAGTCTTGATGCATGTTTCCTCTTGTTCTGCTTTCAATATAGTTAAATTTCTTTCGGAAAGGACTTAAATCACTAGAGGCGGTTGAGCCACAAGTCAGGATGGTTGCTGAAAGACAACATATTGATTACCAATTCAGTGGCCTTGAGGATGACATTGGTGAAGATGGTAATAATGATGACAGTAATGATTTTGATGTCATTGAAGGCGGTGAACTGAGTTTTGACTACAGACCAAATAAGCAAGGACCATATATTGTTTCCACATCACCAAACTCAGCAGAGGTGAGAATTTTGTATTACTCAACTTGAATGGTATTTTAAAGCCTTAGATCATATTGAACTTTATTATAATTGCTTATTTACTTCTTTTTTTAAATTAATTTAAAACATTGCCAGAGCTTGTCACACTTGTTATTTTATTCTTGTTTGTTTCTACCATCCATACCTTGTGACAAATTTAAAACATAATATCCTTATTTTTTCAGATTCTGAATTATAAATTTATCTTATAATGATCATTGGCCATGTATTGCTTGCTAGGTGGAAGAACCAGGTCGCTCTTATGTTCGAGCTTCAACCCCAGAAACTGCAGAAGTACTTTTCACAACTACCTTGATATATTAATTGAAACTTTTTTTATTTAAATCTTAAATTAACTCTAAAGAAAAATCTAGGCCAATTAGAACCTTAGTGTGTCACCTAATAAAGATCACAAATAAAGTTATGTACTATTTTCTTAATGATTTAAAGACATAGCTTTAGAATGTAATTATTATGTTCTAACTGTGGCCTCAGTCTAACAGATCATCAGTTCAGGTTGATTCTTTAATCTTACTTAGATTATCCTCTAATACTTCTATTAACTTGCATTCTGGCAGACAAGTCTAGACAAGAACCAAGGGGATTTTAAACTTTCAAGTAGAGTCAGCAGTTATTCAGCTCCAATACTTGCAGAAAAGAAATTTGACCCTGCTGAAAAAGTAAGACAACTTATAGCATCATCTGCAGCAAAGTCTAATGCATATGTCCTTCCCACACCAGTTAACATCAAAGAAACCAAAAGTAGCTTAGCCCCCCGCACAAGTGCAAGTGGATCTCTGCATAACTTGTGGCATTCTTCTCCACTAGATGAAAAAAAGAATGAGAGAGATATTGATAGTAAATTGTCAGAACCGACCATCCATAGAGCTCACTCTGTTCTCAAAGAAAGTAACAGTGACACTACATCCATCCAGTTACCACGCCCGTCCGCAGATGGACTCTCACTTCCACAAGTTGATGTTTTCAATGCTTCTGATACTAAGAAAATAAAGATACAAACCTTTTCTGGTCCATTGACTAATAAACCATTGTCAGTAAAACCTATTTCTGGGGGTTTTCCACGTTTACCTGTACCACAACCTTCATCTCCAAAAGCATCTCCCAATGCTTCACCTCCCCTTGTTTCTTCACCCAGGATAAGTGAACTTCATGAACTTCCTAGACCTCCTGGTAGTAAGCCAGTGAAATCTTCTCGAGTGGGTCACTCTGCCCCATTAGTATTTAAAACTCCAGAGGTTACTGTGGCTAATAAATTTTCTTCTGTTATATCCAGTGTAGCCTCTCCACTCCCAACACCACCAATAGTCTCTCGGAGTTTTTCTATACCTTCCAGTGGTCAGAGGGCTATGACATTAAATGTTTCTAATGCTAAGTATTTGGATAGTCCCCAAGTTTCAAAGGTTGATAAAGCTCCATCACCACCTCTTACACCCATGTCTCAGAGAGTCTCTAGTATACCTGATATGGCTTCTCACTCCAGTGAAATCCAAGGTAAGAAACTAGTAATTGTTGTAGTTCTTATTGTTGTAAATTTTTATAAATTTGGATATGTTTTTCTGTCTTCATATAATAATAACTAACTTTTTGTGTAAATTGAATATGCTTTCAAATAGATAATAGTTTGTAGGGTCTGTTTGGACTAACATCTCCCAGAAAACTTTCAGGATGAAATTGACTTTTACACAAGTTATTAACATATGCCCAATCGAATTTGTAGGAGTTCTCTTATATATCTTCTCCAAATTTTTATGAAGAAATCAATTTCATTTTTTTCTTCATATTTTTTCTCCTTAAAGTCATTGTGGAGAAGTTCTTCCAATTAGTTACATGACTTTTTTAACTTGATTTTACATAGTTTAGGTACAAGCATCCTTGGTCTATTATGTGGTCTATGGAGTGTGTTTAGCATCAACATTTTCCTTTTTGTTATTTTCATTATGGTTTACCTTGTCAATTTCATCTTGATGAAAAACAAATGTGAGTATGAGGTTTTTCAGTGGATGCAGGTGGGAGCTAAATCTCATGAACACATACCAAGGAATGAGTTCTGAATTGTTCTTAGTTCAAGTGTTTTTATTCTATGCTTGTGGGAGCTAAGTCCCTTTTGTTGTGGAGTTATAGGGGGGTTTTCGACAAAAAAGGTTCAGGCAAATATGTGTAAATATGTTGTTGATGTATTGTTTAGCTTCTCATCTCAATTTGTATCTATTATTTTTACTTTAACTAGTGATGATGAGAACTAAACTCTACATGATTGTCATTATAATGTGTTGTGTATATATTCGGATGAAAAATTTTGTTCACTTCTCCAAGTTCAACATGACAACAATGAAAGAACTTTAGCAAGAGAGTGAGATCCATACCATTTTTTTCACATTCCAGGTGCTCAATGTTTGAACTAATTTCTAATTTCCAGGAGATGACATTTATTTTCATTGACATGGGCTAATTTGTCTTAGTTTTAGGGTATTGAATCTTGGATTACTATTAGGGAAGTGTTCCTTTCTTGTCAGTATATTTACAATTACCTTTTGTCCAGATGCACTCATTTCATTTGGACAGCAATTCGAGGTGCATATTAGAATAAATAAAAAGGTGACTAGAACTAGTGATGTCTGAGCTACTTGAGTGGTTTATGTTTTGTTAAAATAGTACTACATAGTTATTTGTGAAAAAAATGTACCATGCAAAGTAGTATATGTTCATCAGGTAGTTGGTTGTTTATAGGAGAAATCTTACTTTTATTGAGCTCAGACTGTGTAAGTTGATGGTTGTGCTGTAAATAGTAAAATTAGATCTTCAATAATCTTAAGAAGTCCTTCAGGATGAAAACATTGGATAATGAAGCATTTCGGAAATTCAATTCGACTGCAATGAGCTATGGAGTATATTCTTAGGATTTTAAGAAATTGTGACATTAGGAGACTATAAGTAACAAAAGTGGTGTAAGGCTGGAGTTTTAATTTCCCAATAACTCTTTAAAAGTAATCTACTCTATTGGTTTGAAAGAGATGCATTGATTATTATATTTAAAGCAGACACTAGCTATTTTCGAAATTTACATTGAATTTATTTCCATCTCCTAGTATCACGATTTCAATATTGTTTCTATTAAATATTAGTTGCAGAGCTAGTCTTTCGGGTTTTTTTTTTAATTAGACAATTTTAGTCCAATGTTATTGTCATGAGAGTAAATGATATATGTTTGTGATAGATCGATTACTTATTTACCTAAGACACTAATAGTAGGTTTGACAATTAACTCTAATACACGTTATTTTTTATTTTCTAATGATATATTAATAGTTCTTGTGAAGAATTAATAATATATTAAAATGAACTAAAATTGGTTGATTTTAAAAGCTTTGAAGACTAAATCTGTAATTAGAATCTTACAGGGACCAAGATTGCACATTTATGAACTTATAGAACAAAAATACATTTGAGTTGTTTTTAATTTAAGAATATAAACGCTAAGAAGGTCATGTGCATTTGTATATATATATTGAAGGAAAGAGTTGCTTAAATCGGTGATGTGTTGGGATGAGAAATTTTAAGAGTGCAATTTATTTATTTCTATAGCTTTTGATTGAAATTTTGTAAAGAAATAAAATTATATAACTTGAAGTTGGATGCATATAGGATTTCTATCCTTTTAGTGTTGTCCAACATAAACTATTTTAAAAGTTTTCTCGCATGTTTAAATGATGGATTTAAATTATGGCTGTATATACCATTATTTCTTTGTTTAATCTAAAACTCAGGAATAATTTTAGTTCTTTAGAGCTCATCTCAAATTCTGCAGGAACAAGCATGGAAAGTTCCTAATGAAAGAACTTCAAGTATGATATAAAATTATATTTGAATAGAGATAAAATATTAATTGAAGTGCTTTCAAACCTTATAACCTCCACATTTCTTTTAAAATATAATAGATTTTTCATACAAATATAATGTTCTTATTTTTATTCATATGAAACTTTGATTACATTGAAAAGAGGGTGTAGAATAATGTCATTCTCGTCATTAAGAATGTTGACAAAGGAGCTTAAAAGAAGAAAATTTAGAAATTTTATCTACTATGGAAAAGATTTGGTAAAATTTCAACTATTATGAGCAAGTTGGTGATTTTATTTAACTGTTTAATCTTGGATTTGAATTGTAAATTCTTGTTCTTGTAGAAAAGTATGCTTGGTGCCTTATCCACGTTTGAATTTGGTAATATGTTTTTAAGTGCTGATCATCTTTTAAAATATTAAAATGTTGTTTAAGTTGCTAGAAATGCAAACACAAAAGTTTTAATGTTGTTTTAATGCTTTAGTTAGCAGGTAGAGTTATTGCTTGCAAGTCTTATGGAAAGTAAGGGGAAGTTCCTCTCAAAGAGACATTGGTGAGTAGGAAAGGTAGTGGTTGGTTAGAAGAGAAAATCATACTTGTTGATATTACTTGGTGGTAATATGTTTTGGTTGAGTTATAAACATATGTGATCATGCTAGGTGAGTTGTATGTTGACATATAATGTTATGTGATATGTTATGTGATGTGTTATCTGGTTGTGGTTTCTACTTGGGATGATCATATAACTTGTGTTAGAGTAGATATTGATGCAGATGTAGTTAGGGAAGCATAATTGTGAGGAGTCTCATGGCAAAACTTTTGGGAGTTTTGGAAAGCATTTGGAATTGTTTTTGGAAAAAGATGTAATAGTTTGATTATTTTAGAAGCTTTTCATTTGAAATGATTTGTAATAAGTTTTCTTTGATAACTCATACCGAATTAGTTTAGTTTGGATTTTAACTATGTTTTATTTTGAAGAAATAAAAATTTTATTCAGAGCGATCTTTGACAAGTGATTTATGAAATAAAGTTTTTAAGAAGTTCCTATTTGAATAGGATGGTATCAAAGTTTTTGTTTTGAATCTTTTAGTGATTTGCAAATTACACGTGGCATCTTGAAATGGGTGTTACACTAGTCACTCTACAACCTGGAAAAAAACCAGTTGGGTGCAAATGGGTTTATACAATACAATACAATACTGATGGAACCACTAAGAGTTATAAAGTTAGGCTTGTGGTAAAATGATTCACTCAAACATATGGAGTATATTACTTGCAAAGTTTTACACCAATTGCAAAAATGAATAGATCAAAGTTATATTATCTGTGGCAGCATGAAACATGCTGCAATTTGATGTGAAAAATGATTTTCTACATGGAGATCTTGAAGAAGAGATACATGGAGGTACGACTTGGATATATGGGATAAATTAAGGCAAACACAATATGCAAACTAAAACCAACATTGCATGGGCTGAAACAATTACCTAGAATATAGTTTGAGAGGTTCACCAAAGTATGATGAGTCTCCAATATAAATAGAGTCAAGGAGATTGTTAGTGAAAAACGACAAGTGCATCGGTCGCACGTAACAATTAATAAATATCGTTCTCTCCACAGGGACTTGTGCAACACATGACAACTCTCGCAATTCACAACTCAAGTAGACAATAAAGATAAAAAAAACATAAAGAAACTCTTTTTGGTATTTTATCAAATAGTTGGTGTGCAACAAGAAAGTTAACATAGAGTATTTACAATTGTCAATACCATATTTCATTCACTTCATTCTTATGCATTCACAAACATCTCAATTCCATATTCAAGTCAAAATCAACTTACAAGATTACTCAAATCATATTCTTAGAGACTTTAAGCTTATGATAACTCATCAAGTTCATATTCCTTGAATCTTCAACAAATGAAATCATGCATTAAGTTCAAAAATTTTAAGATTACTAATGAATCTTCTTCCATCCCTAGATACAAGCTCCATTATGTATTCAATTTCAGATTTAGGTTCAAAAGACATTTTTCAATACCTCAAGCCATTGGTGATCAAGCCACAACAAGCATTAGGCATAGAAATCAAATACTAACATTGAAATGGAAAAGCATATGTATTAACATCACAAATTACACAAGATTTCAGTTCATTACATTAAATCTCAACAAATGGGTCTAGCTCTCCATGGTGGAGAACCTAGGGTTTACAAATAAAAGAGATAGGGAAGAAATGGAAACCAAAGAGAATATGGAAGCCCTCTCCCAAGGTTCTTGGCAGTTGCTCCATGCTCCAATTGTGCCTTCCCTTTGAATCAACACCTTCAATTCGTAGCTCCTCTCCATCATCAACCCCAAAAAGTGGAAAATACCATGGATGAAGATTAAGGACCCAAGAAGGAGTGGGAGAGCTTCCCAACACCCAAACAACCTCCAAGGGCCTCTCTCGGTCACTCTAGGTGGAGGTAAGTTGTGGGAGGAAAAGAATGACCCTTTGCCTCACGAGAAACATGTTTAAATACACAATTTTGACATGTCATCGTCTTCACCACCTGACGCTATCTCAGCACCGTCAGGTGCTATTAGTAAAAATTGTGAAATAGGCAACTCTAGAGAGTCATCGCCTAGCGGCACTCCTCCATCGCTAGGTGCTCTGATGCTCTAAAACTAATTTTCATTTCTGACTTATAGCGGTGGTCGTGATTCCTTGGTGCCTAGCGTGGGTATTTGGCTCAAAATCACTTTTTTGTCCAAAACATGCTGCCTTGAGTTCTTGCTTGTTTTCCTTCACCACAAATGTTTCCAACTAACTTATTTAACACACCCAAAATAGAGATTAGATGTAAAATAACTAAAACACAAAAACAATACAAAACACACTAAACTTGAGAATATAACAAGATAAAAGCTAGGAATGAGTTGATTTATTAATGACAATAAACACACAAAAATAGATAAAAATGAACGTTATCAGAGATCACATCTTGTTTATTAAGCTTTCTAGCTTAAGGGAACTAACAATTTTGTTAGTCTATGTAGATGCCATTATTGTCACTTGTGGCAACTCTTTTCAAATGTACACAATTAAGTTAATCACGTCATTTTATCCTAAAACATAGATGTAATATGTAAGAACACAAATACATATGTCTATATATTATAACGAGACAGCGAAAGTTTCACCAACTTTATATAATTTCATAGTACTTGCTACTAGCCATGATTTTCATTATATAATTTACATCCCACTTTTTTATATTGGGATAAGATGGGATTTTATTTATTCATTTTTTTTCTTACTCAGTTTCATAATACTATACTTTAGTCGGTAGGAGGAAATAAGTAAACCAAAGGGTTAACATGAACCAGGGGGCTATAAAGAAGGTGATCACTATAGGTCCTTGAATGAAAATGGGATGTTCGGAGTCATGACAAAAGTGAGGATCGAGCTTCCTGTTCCGTGAAAAGTCACTAAGTTGTTAACCACATTATTTTTCCAAGCATCTCCTGGAAAAGTGGCTACAATGTCCACAACGAAGAAATTTGGTATGTTGGGATATCCATCTTCTAGAAGTGAGATTTTTTTTTATACACAAACATAATAAAAAAGGGAAGTGAGACAAATAGTGTAAAGATAATATGAAGTAAACCAACATTTATATTCATACATATGATTTTTTTTTCTAATAGAGAAAGTGTAATAATTTTTGTAGTGACTAGTTTTACCATGGCCAATAGCAATAATTCAAAGACATCTCGTCTTGAGTAAAACTTACTCATTTAAATCCCTAAGATAGAATCTCCGACTATAATTTAATCTAAACTTGATCAACTCTATTAGTAATTATTGTTATAATTATTATTATCCTTACATTTTTTTAATAGTAAATAAAACTAAAAAAACGTGTTTAGTACATTATTTATTTATTTCACTTATTTTTTACATTATATATTAGTAAAGCAAACAAAATTTCATTGTTTAGTGTTATGCAATTCCACACATATATCACAAGTAATAATTAATAATGGATAATAATACAATGAAGTATATTTAGGTGTATAATATATATATATATATACACCGTAATAATGTAAAATATATATATATAGATTATTATATTATCATAAATAATTTTATATAAATATAATTCAAGAAGGATCACTAGAAGCATGTCTAGAGGAGAGTCTTCTATTCCATCACCTTTATCTTTTTTTGAGTTACTTTAGTTTGAATTCCCTAAGTTAGTTTCTAGTTGACTTATTTTGGTTGACTTGTTGACTTTGACCTAAAGTTGACCTTTGACCAAGATTATATTAACTTAAACCAACATGCTAATCCTTGTTTGTCTTGTTTTGTAGGTAATTAAGAGAAAGTAGAGCATGGCTAGGTGGCACATGGTAATTTGAGCACATGGCTGAAGTGGAAGAGAGAGGAAAGAATAAAGCATAAAGTAAAAGGCATAAAACAAGTGTACCTATGTACCTTTGGTCTCCTTTGTTTTTAGCACACTTTGGCCACTTTTTGGAAACATATGAGACACATTCTTTGTCTCCTTTTGTGCTAGAACGAAATTAATCTTGCACACACCATAGTTGGCTCTTTTGTCTCTCATTTTTGTAACCTTATTTGACCTAGTTTCTAGAAGCTAGGGTTAGGTTTTTGTAGAGACATCCTTAGGTATCTTTTATTTGCTTAGAGGCCCCTAAACTCTTCTATATAAGGGGTGCTCCTAGACATGTAAAAGGGTTTATCATTTTGTTATAAACTTTGTGTATTCAACCACCATTGCCATGACCTCTCCTTCCTAGAAGTGAACTCACCTTTGCCTTATCTTGCTTGCAAGTGGCGGCACCATCACTCATCTCTAGGGTTTGGTTGGCTTAAATCCCCCCTATGAGTGGCGTGCTTCTTCCATTGTTCATCTTCTATGCTTTCCATTTTTATTGTTTCTTCTTTCATTTTGCTCTTTAAGTGTTGTTATTTCCGTGTGTGTTTTAAGCTTGAATCCAACTCTCTTCTTCCTTTCATGAGCTTGAGAAATGAAC
>Ga0214545_1001056_pt1 | contig 49549 bp, 42 predicted proteins | sample CNSS4metaG_FD_160064 | JGI IMG/M metagenome (GOLD analysis project Ga0214545, IMG submission 160064) | Root nodule microbial communities from cowpea collected in UCLA plant growth center, Los Angeles, California, USA - CNSS4 | ecosystem: Host-associated > Plants > Roots > Nodule | place: USA... | reverse complement strand
CCCCAAGTGGGAGAATTGTTAGAATTATGGTGCTTGATTTAGTCCCACATCGCTTAGAATAGTGAGTTGTGGTTCTCTATTTTACTATATAAGAGACTCTATGTAAAGCTTTAAGATACACCAAAAAATACAAATACTTCCTAGTGTAGTCGTGGACGTGCACCCCCCAACAATTTCCTTTGAATGTCGTCTGCCTCCCACACAATTTCGCTTGTTGACAAAATCTGACCGAAGAACGTACAGGAGCTACACGATTTCTTCATAACCAAAACGTGCACCCCCAAAACGTTTTGCCTAGTTCTGCAATTTTTTTAAAATCTGCCTACTTCCGTAATAACCCAAACTCATTTGCCTAGAAGGGAAAAAAACCCTCTTTCGGCATTTCACACCACCGAGAGCACCAAGAGACTCAAGAAGAGTCACAAAATAACCCCTTCTACTTCAACTCTGAAACCTCCTTCCACACTCTATTCAGAAACCAATACGGTCACCTTCGTGTCCTCCAGAGGTTCGACCAGAGCTCCAAACAACTTCAGAATCTTGAAAACTACCGTGTTGTAGAGTTCAAGTCCAAACTCAACACCCTCCTCCTTCCTCACCATGTTGATGCCGATTTCCTCCTAGTTGTCCTTAATGGTATGTAATCAACTAATTTTAGATTCGTCACTGATGCATAAATAATGATAATAATTAATGTGTGAATTACAGGGAGAGCCATTCTCACCTTGTTGAACCCTGACGGCAGAGACTCCTACATTCTTGAGCAAGGCCATGCCCAGAAAATCCCTGCAGGAACCACTTTCTTTTTGGTTAACCCTCACGACAACGAGAATCTCAGAATAATCAAACTCGCCATACCCGTTAACAACCCTCACAGATTCCAAGTACTGTCTATTTGTTATTTCCGAACCAACTTTTTTTTAATTCTAACTTGCATTTTCTATCTCAATGTGACGTTAAATGTTTGTGCTGTAGGACTTTTTCCTATCTAGCACAGAAGCCCAACAATCGTACTTGCAAGGATTCAGCAAGAATATTCTAGAGGCCTCCTTCGATGTAAGCAAGAACCCAAGAACACAACATCTAACTACATATTTGTATTTCGATTTGTCGAATGATACCATTATCTATATTTGCATGATCTTTATAGAGCGAGTTCAAGGAGATAAACAGGGTTCTGTTTGGAGAGGAGGGAGAGCAGCAGCAGCAGCAAGAGGGAGTGATTGTTGAACTTAAAAAGGAACAGATTCGGGAACTGATGAAACATGCTAAATCTAGTTCAAAGAAAACCCTTTCCTCCCAAAATGAACCATTCAACCTGAGAAACCAAAAACCCGTCTATTCCAACAGATTTGGAAGGTTGCACGAGATCACCCCCGAGAAAAACCCCCAGCTTAAGGACTTGGATGTGTTCCTCAGTTCTGTGGATATCAAAGAGGTAATTAATACGAAGAAAAACCTTATAATTATTAGAAAACATTATTAATTACTATTGGAACTGTAATTTCATAGATATATTTTTTTTGGTTAATAAATTTAGGGAGGTCTTCTTATGCCAAACTACAATACAAAGGCCATAGTGATACTAGTGGTTAATAAAGGAGAAGCAAACATTGAAGTTGTTGGCCTAAGAGAACAGCAACAGCAGCAACATCATCAGCAAGAGGAAAGTTGGGAAGTTCAGAGGTATAGAGCTGAGTTGTCCGAAAACGATGTATTTGTCATCCCAGCAGCTTATCCAGTCGCCATCAACGCTACCTCTAATATGAATTTCATTGCTTTCGGTATCAATGCTGAGAACAACCAGAGGAACTTCCTTGCAGGTATATTAAGTTACACTTCAGAAGTTCTTATGTTGATTGTCTATGTAGATTAAGTTAGACTTAAAGTTTTTAAGGATGTTTTCGGTTGTTGTGTATTTACATTTTGAAGGTGAGAAAGACAATGTGATAAGCGAAATACCTAGGGAAGTGTTGGAGGTTGCTTTCCCTGGGCCAGGAGAGAAGGTTGTGAAGGTGATAAAGAATCAGAAGGAATCTTACTTTGTGGATGCTCAGCCTGAACAAAAGGAGGAACAGAGTAAGGGAAGAAAGGGTCCATTGTCTTCAATTTTGGACACTCTCTACTGAATAAGTATGATGAAGTAAGATGTAATGCAGTGAGAGTGAGAGGTGATGGTGAGTGTGGAATTTACGTGTCGGCCATGTAAGAATAAGTAGAGTTTCATGTAGCTTTTTTCACTGCGAATAGTAATGAATAAATCGAGCACATATATAATGCTTGAGTTTTGTGATTTTCAATTTTCAACTATATGTCTTTATAGCCAAAGGATATGCTTGGCTTCTACTTTTTTTTGTTTATGAGAGTACTTGATCTTCAAACAATATTAAAAATCTCATACTCAACAAACTTATAAACTAAAAATTATTATTATATAAAATATATAGTTTTAATTATTGATAAAATTATTGACATTATTTTATAAATTAAAAATTTTTCGCTATTTATTATTGTTAAATTTAAAATTAGTCTCCGGATATCAAGAAATCAAATTTTAAATTATTTGTTATTATTATATTTTAAATTAGTTTCTAAAATGAAATGATAATTAATTTAATTAATGATTAACTTTTTAATTATTTTTAAATGAATTATTATTTAATATTTTTTTTTATATTTTATAAATAATTGAAGCGTCTATCGACACGAGGATGAAATGTATGGATGTACATAAAAGAAAGTACCTTCTTGAAACATTTGTAGTCAAATTTTTTTTTTTTTGAAAAATGATATTTTAACTCATTTTTTTTGACCCACTTTTAATCCATTGCTTTAATTATCATTAAATCATTTTTTTTTTATTTTTTATAGTGATGTGATGTGATGATCTAATGGTAATTGAAGTAGTGGATTAAAAGTGACTCAAAAAAAGTGAGTTAAAATATCATTATCCTTTTTTTTATCATGGGTTGATGCTTAATACCGATATATGACTTAAGTCTTTTTTTTATCATGGGTTGATGCTTAATACCGATATATGACTTAAGTCTTTTCATATTCATCATTAGACATTTATGTACGATATATGACTTAAGTCTTTTCATATTCATCATTAGACATCTATGTATTTATTTTTCACGAGACACCAAACGTATCTACATCTAGGGATTGACAACAGGGTAGGGATGAGTTTTATTATCCCACCATATCCATTTTCAAGAAAAAAATTTAACTCCATTATCATATTCAAACTCAACAAGTATCAAATTTTAATTTTATTTTCATTCCTACGAGTAACAAGTACATATTTACGCTTTCTTACTATATCAATATCAATAAATTAATGTTTTATACAATAATAAAATATTATAACAAAGGAAACATAGTATTATCAAATATTCAATATCAAAAGGAGGGTATTCTTGTTTTTCAATATCAAATATTTAGAAAGAAATTATAGTGGTATATATTTCAAATTAGAGTACCAAATAAAATTTCATAAAAACTAAAATATTTATTAATTTTACAAACATTAATGAAACCTAGTTGATATAAAATTTAAAAGTATTTAAAAATATATATATAAAAAGAAAACACATATTCAAATTAATAAATATGTTTCATATCTCTTTACTTCAATTTTTTAAATTCTGATGAAATCTATACACTAAAAAAATTAAGATAAATTGCACAAAGAAAAATAAATGCATAATTAATGGTATGATAAGATGAAAAATTCAAATATTAACTTAATTCATCTGTTCAAAAATAAAGAAAATTGGTTGAGTAAAACAAATAGATTCATCAAATAAAGCAAAAAAATTAATAATTAGAAAATAGCATAGATAAGTTTTTAACATTACTTAATAAATGAAAATTTTATGCTATTAAAAACTTAAATTGAGAGTTATACGCTATTATGTAAAAAAAAATACGCAATAAATAAAAATATTGAAAAACAATAGTAATATTTAAATGTAAGACATAAAAGTTACTTAATTAAAATACATCATTCAATCAAAATTACATAAATGTTGTGATAAAAAAAAATTTTTAAAAAATAAATGAATTTCATTATAAACTAAACAATTATAAAATTATAAAAAAAAAAAAATATATAATATATATATATATATATATATATATATATATATATATATATATATATATATATTCATCCTCATCTCGTTCTCAATTTTTAAAAAATTTAATATTATTCATACTCGTACTTATTCGATTAATATAAAAATTATCGATCAAAATAAAAACGAATTCACGCAATATTTTAAATGTATAATTAGGAATTTTAGAAATCTCTTTTATCCTTGGCGTAGATATTTAGTAACTAATAATAGTTAAGTAATTAAGTAAGAGATTATGTCGTGTATAAATTTTGAGATATCGACTTAATGAAAAAAGTTAGTTTCATAACTATTCTTTATTGTCCTTCATTATTTTCTTTCTCGAAGTTCGTATTTCACCCCTTTTCCTTTTTGGGTTCTTGAGCTAACCATTTCCCAAGCAGCATCTTCAGCTTCAGGGTTTAATGACCCCTCTGCACCAAAAGGTTAGACTTTTCTTGTTGATTCAAAGTTTGATTTATAAAGGGAGAGCTTTGTTGAGAGTTGGCGTGCTTCAAATTTGAAGGTTTGAAAGAAAACAAAAATCTGTAAACTACTTTGAGCTTGTGAATCTGTATTTTGTGTTAAAAGTGTGTAATGGAAGAAGGGTTGTGCGAAAACTCAGTTCCTGGTTCTGGTTTTGGTTTAGTTGATAAAACTAGGATTGTAGAGGTTAAACCCCTGCGTAGTTTGGCACCTGTGTTGCCAAAATCTCTTCAACTTTCTATCTCTGGAAGGTACCCATCTGGGTTTCCTCCGTTTGTTTTGTTCGAGGAACCCGAAGAATCTCAGCCATCACCTACTCCTATTCCAGCTCCAATAAGGTCGTATAGGAAGCCACCAGATGAAGAAGAAACCCCTCATGAAGTCAATGGAGACACTTCTTCACCTGTGGAGGGTGTGAATGGTGAGAGTGTCGACGATAGCCCAAACCGTTCTGCGCAGCCTATGAAGAGCTGCAAAACATCCCAAAAACGGCGCAAAAAAACTCAAGATTTTGGTGGCAGTTCTTCGCTTGGTGGTATTAGCATGGCCCAAAGGGATGATGGTGATCGGGAAGTGGTTAATCTTGTGCTCATGAATTTTGATTCTCTCCGGAGAAGGTTCTGCCAACTTGAAGATTCCAAGGATTTGAACACATTGATGGGAACCAAGCGCCCGGATTTAAGAGCAAGCAATGTGATGACAAGCAAAGTGTTTCGCACAAACATGAGGAGGAGAATAGGAGCAGTGCCTGGGGTTGAGATCGGGGATATTTTCTTTTTGCGGATGGAAATGTGTCATGTGGGTTTGCATGGGCAGTCAATGAGTGGAATTGACTACATGAATGCCAAGGATGAGCTTCAGGAGGAACCGGTGGCTTTAAGCATCGTCTCTTCAGGAGTGTATGATAATAATGCAGAGGAAGACGATGTTTTAGTTTATACCGGCCAAGGTGAGAACTTCAACAAGAAAGACAAGCATGCGGTTGATCAGAAGCTTCAAAGGGGTAATCTTGCTTTAGATAGAAGTGTACACCGACAGAATGAAGTAAGAGTCATCCGGGGCTTGAAAGATGCAGTGAATAAAAATGCAAAATTCTATGTCTATGATGGTCTGTATAAAATCCAGGGTTCTTGGGTAGAAAAAGGGAAGTCTGGTGGTAGTGTATTCAAGTACAAGTTTGTTAGATTACCTGGGCAACCTAGTGCTTTTGCTGTTTGGAAATCAATTCAGAAGTGGAAGACAGGTTCATGTTCATCTTCAAGGGCTGGTCTTATTCTTGCAGACCTCACCACAGGAGTTGAGAGTATTCCTGTATCACTTGTAAATGATGTTGACAACGAGAAGGGGCCTTCTTTTTTCACCTATTCCAATTCTCTTAGAAATTCAAAACCATTCGGTATAGTGCAATCTTCATATGGCTGCAACTGTAACAAAACATGTGTCCCTGGGGATTTGAGCTGCTCTTGCATTCAAAGAAATGAAGGTGACTTTCCATATATTGCAAATGGTGTCCTAGTCAGTCGGAGACCATTGGTTCATGAGTGTGGCCCAATGTGTAAGTGCTTTCCTAACTGCAAGAATCGAGTATCGCAGACAGGTTTGAAGCACCAAATGGAAGTTTTCAAAACCAAAGATAGAGGGTGGGGACTTCGATCAATTGATCCTATACGTGCTGGTACTTTTATTTGTGAGTATGCAGGAGAAGTAATTGATAGAGCCAAGGTATATAAGAATGGAGGATATAATGATGAGTATGTTTTTGATACTAGTCGTATTTACAATCCATTCAAATGGAATTATGAGCCTAGCTTATTGGAAGAAATAAGCTCATCTACTGAGGATTATACTATACCATCTCCTCTAATTATCAGTTCTAAAATTTTTGGAAATGTGGCTAGATACATGAATCATAGTTGCTCCCCAAATGTCTTCTGGCAGCCAGTATTGTACGCAGAAAATAATCAATACTTTCTTCACATTGCATTTTTTGCCCTTAGACACATTCCTCCAATGGTAGAGTTAACATATGATTATGGATGTTCTGGTCATGCTGATGGCAGTAGTGCACCCCAAGGGAGAAAGAAATGCTTGTGTGGATCAGCAAAATGCTGTGGTTCTTTTGGTTGATGTTTTGTTGCAGTTGGTCATTTGTGGCATGGTGTTGGCAAATGTATTCATGGCAAAAGAGGTTGGTTTCCAAAAGCTTTGGTTATTTATATCTATGCTTCGTAACAAACAAATATTTTAGTTTGTTTAATAAATGATCTCCATCTTTTAAGTTTCTTTATACTTCGTACTTTAGTCCTACTGACTACACTAACATGAGTAGACTTAATAATTATTTCAACACTCCCCTCAAGCTGGAGCATACAGATTTTTTGTACCAAACTTAGAACAAATAAACTCAATCCGAGGTGCCTTTGAGGACTTGGTCAACACATATGCAAGTTGGTCATTTGATCCAACGTATTCAGTACATATTTCTTTTGTCAACACTTTTTCACGAACAAAATGATAATCAATTTCTATATGTTCTATTCTCTCATGAAACACTGGATTTGATGCAATGTGGAGAGCAACTGGATTATTGCAATACATCTTCATATTCCGGATGTCATAAAAGTTGACCTATTGAAGGAATTGTTTCACCCATATAAGTTCACACGTTAGTGACGCCATTGTCCTATATTCAACTTCAGATGTCGATCGGACCACTACATTATGTATTAAGTTTGCCTTTTAGTTTCAATTTCTCCCATTTTCCCTATACTGATTAACGATTTTTCCTACAGAGTCTTCCATGTCAGGCTCTTCAATGATGTTAGATTTCTCATATTCTAAAATTTTCAGCTAGACTATCATCCCTAGACTGTCTATTGGCAATTGTCATACAAAAGTCTTGAGAAACATTTTTAAACTCTATTCAACTGCCTCTTTCTAGAGCTAACATTATTTTCAATATTTTCTTAGAATTTAGACTTATGACTTAATCCAATAAAATTGACTTGTGATGTGAGATGGTCATCATATTGTATTTGAGTATCATATAGGTGATAGTCCACTAAATAGATTAGACGAAGACCAATAAGAACTTAGAGAGATAGACTTGTATCTATGGGCCTTTTTAGTTCATGTAGCTAATTCCCTAATCGAGAAATGTATTTGCGGTAATCCTTTTTTTTCTTCCTGCTGTTATGCATTTTCAACATTCCATGTAAGTTTCCTCATCTAAGCAAATGCTGATTCTTTCTGTTTTGTCTTTAATCTTATCTGTTTTATTTGATAAACAGACGAGGGGGCATTCAACGTGAAGAAATAGATACAGCTTGGAAGGGTAGATTTACTTGATAAATAATTAACCATGTTAATCTTTAAGCATGGCCCGCATTTGTCTTTGACTTATTTTAGTCAAGTGACTTCTGATCATTTTACCCTATTCCTGATTTCAAGGGGGGAAATTTTTAGAGAGCCACTTGTATAATTATTGTATTAGGGAATTACTGTGGGCCCTAGAAAATGTTATTAACATTCAATATTTGTCACCTTTCATGGCTTTTGAAACCGTTAATCTTCATAATTTTACACCACTAAATAAATCATCTTCTTTGCTTATTTTCTTTTATTTTATGTAATTGATCTTACCTTTGATGCTTTTTTTTGGTTTAAATGTTTTAATTCAAGAGGTGAAATTTTATTTATTCTTATTATCTTCTTAAAAGTTAATTATTATTTTACGAATTATCATTTTTTAATTAATATTTTTGTATATTTTAAATTTTTATTTTATCATTTTTTTTTAATTCGTACTTCATTTTAATTTTTTTATTCCCAAGGCATTAGTTATGAAGCAGTCTGTCTAGTAAGTACGGACGCTTGGAACAAGTTTGACTTATCCTATTCTCTTTATATATATTCCTAATGTTTGCACCTCTGTTACCCATTACCAACTACCGAGTGACAAATCTTCTTTTTCTTCTGTTACTCATTTTCTTCTCTTACTAATCTTCTTCATCACCAATCTATTATCGTGCAATGGCATCCATCACCACCCTGCAATCTATACTTTCTGCAAAATTTATTGGCGGATTCCTTACTATGTTTCTGAAGGACCAAGTTTATATTTTTATTCATTGACATTTATTTGTTATCTTTATTTTTATTTCTTTATTCTGAACTTGCTAATCTGTGAAGGCTTTTGGACACGTCGACCGACTATTCATAATACAATATGGGAAGGACATTGGTTCACAGTGGACCATTGTTGATTACGAAAGTAATGTTAACAATGTTACCTACAACATGGATATTCACACTCAATGTAATTATTTTAATTTGGAAGTTTTTTGATAAAAAATCAAAATTAGAAGTTTGAAATAAATCTAAATAAGTGTTAATTATATTTGGAATTAATCAAAATTAATTATCATTCCATCTAAATTCAAAATCTAAATGGCAGACCAAAACATTAAATATTACTTATTATTATTTTTTAAATAATTTAACGTATACATTAAATATTAATTTTGAGAACATTCGCATGCCAAGATCATTTAATGTGAAGTAATTAAACTAATCATTTAATATTTAATTAATTTTATATAAATATTACATAAATATGTAAAATTACAACGCATTGAAAATCACTATTTATCATTGCCATTAATCACTTAAAACCTCTTCGTCTTATAACGCATTGTGTATTCCAATGCATTAAACGTGTCAATTAATATTTAAACTCATTAATATTCGCACTGTTCGAGATAATGATTATTAAAGCATTGTTGTACTTATTTAAACTGCTCCTTCATCTTTCGTATATTTTCATTATTCAACTGATTCAGATTACAACCTTTAAATTATCCACTAATGAATAATAATTCTGATTCTTGATGACGGTGCAGGTTTTCATTCATTATGGTGTTCACTTCTAAAAAAAATCATGATTGCAATGTCAAGATTTCTCAACTGCTCTCTTTCATATTTTAATCAGCAACACTCTTTGCTCACCATTACGTCTTTTCACATTTCAAAAGACTTTTACTTCTCTCATTTGGCTCTTATCTTCTCCGTTTCCGCATCCTCTTCTTTGATCATCATCTACAACACGCTTTTATCTTCTACATTGCATAAATGTATGCATGTTCTTATTCAAGATTTGTTTTACCAACACTCTTTTTATCTTCTCTGTTTCATGATCATCGTTTCTCATCATCATATTCAACATTTCACATTACATTGAGTATTTTTTAAACTTCTTCTCCATTACAGAAAGGTACGCATGTTCAAATCACCAATTTTTTTGCTACATTACGATCTACTTCAATGTCTATGAAACTGATTTAATTTTCATGAAGTTGTAAACTTTCACATCCGATTCATTGATAGATCATCCGTCTTTTGTTTTAACAGATGACCATTAGACAATGCATACTTGGTGAAAGTTCCATTCTTTCTGCATAGTGGAAGGGTGGATTCTTTGCTATTTTCCTCGAAGAACAAGTTTGTGTAATATTTCACACATTAAAATCTTTACTAGCATTCTTATCTGTTTTTCTTTTATTTTTTTTATGATCTTCCTGTTTTGACAAGGATTTTGGGTTTGTGAACCGTTTGTTTATCATAAGATTACGCCATGAACTCGGTCCACGTTGGACTATTTCCAATAACAAGGATAATGTTCACCATGTTACCTTTAACATGGATATTTATAATCCAAAGATTACGGAAGGCTGGTCTGATCTAAGAATTTTTTATCATTTACAACCACCCAAACTTTGTTATTTAAGACATAGTGGAAATTTGGCTTTTGAAATATACCTTTACGAACATTGTTCAGAATCAAATGTTCATAAATTTTTAAGTCATGTTCGAACAAATGCTCCTCTGACAAGGTCCAAGTTAATTCATTTTGAATTCATGCTACCTAATTTCAACTATAAAGCAAGTTTTTTGGTAAGCTTTCTTACCTTTTTTCCTATAATTTTGTTAATTTCATGACCAAACTTGTTGTTTCCTCTTCTATTATTCTCTATTAATACTTTATTTTGATTTCATATTATTTCTTCTTATTTTTTTCTGCAGGATTCGAATTCAGTTATATAAATATTTTCGCAATAGTCAATTGTCAGATATTGTGCTTTACGGTCCAAAAGCACAAGTTCAATGCAAGCTATTGATAAGAGCTAAGTCTGTCAAGATAGATAGTGGATGGAAAAAATTTTGTGATGTTCATGAACTAGAGGCAAGAGACATAGTTATCTTCGAGGTTGACATTGAAAACAGAAACCAGGATGTCAATGTTCTGTTTAATATAAATGAATATTATCATCATGACTGAAAGCATCCATCAACTATAGTATCTGAACATTTTTATCAGTTTATTGTTCGTATGAATTATTATTTTATTATATTATATTATATATGTTTAAGTCTTTTGATTTTCAACTATATTATTGTCATTTTAAAAAGTTGTTATTTAATTCAACACTACTCCATATCTTTTTCCGCAATTCAATATTTTTGCCATTTATTTAATGTCAGACACCAAAATGTCTTATCATTCATTTTTATAAAAAAGATTTTGTAATTTAAAATATGATGTTTTAACTGTTGATTAAAATCACTTTTAAGATTTTTTTTTTCATTTTTTGTGCTATTCAAGATACTTGTGCAGTTACTTAATACCATACTCAACTGTCAAAAATCTCTCTCATCTTTTCAATTTTAATAATTTGTAAACTCTGATTTTGAAAGTGTGTAATGTTACGATTGTTTGTACTTCTCGATATATTTTGTACATATTTCACGAGATTTTTCATTGGTTATAATTAATGCATATCAACACGTCATATAAGTATAATAAAATAAATTAATAAATTTATTCCATTAGATATTTACTATGCTTCTCTAGTAAGTTTTTATCAGTAAGTTTTCAACCAAAATACTTAACACTCGCAAAGGTACGCACTTCATGTGCCTATCACTTCATCTGCATATGAGCCTTAAGTTTATCAAAAATTTCCAAATCCATGTTATGCATTGTTTGACCAAACAAATTTCCAAATCCATGTTATAATTCTAATAAATTAAATAAATTGGAGCACATTTTTAGTTTGCTTCTCCAACAAGTTTGTATCAGTATTGAAATCTTATCTATTTTTTTGACGTTAAATGGTTTGTGCACAAGTTTTCAACCAGATTACTTATCACTAGCAAAGGTATGCACTTCATCTTTTGTTCTTTATGCAGTTCATATGTTTATGTCCACATTATTAGGGTTTGTCTTTCTGTTGTCCAATTATGAGATAACATCTTCTTTCTTCAATCCCTTTTTGTTGAATGCTTTGTACGCCAATATGTATTTGCAGATCTACATTGTTTCCACATTGGTGTTATAATGAATGTTTGACTGCGGAATACACCACGCCAACACATTATGTATGTACTTATAAATAATCTGTTACATGCTTTCTCTTCAGCATTATTTGTGGCTATTACTTTTGGTCGAATACAGATCTGCATTGTTTCCACATTAGTGTTACAATTAATGTTTGACTGCAGAATACACCACGCCAACAAAATAGGTTTTTACTTTTAAATAATTGATATCCTACTTTTCCTTCATCATATCTGTATTTCTTTTGACCTTTTATGTAACCTCTGAATACATGAATATGAATATTTAATTGTTTTTGGCATGAAAACCTGATATCTGCAGTTTTCACAAAAACATGTTAGTATGAAATCTACATTTGTAGGTCAAAAGTATATATTTCTATTAACATCATATGCCTATCACTTTTTTAATAGCTAACAACTCAATGGAATCTGCATTTGTCCTTTCTTGATTCTTCTACCATTGAAAAGTAAATACCCAACTAACATATCAACGTTAAGTTTTTTGAGAATTGCCAAATCCATGTTACTATTAAAAGGTCAAATGCAAATCTGCAAAAGCTGAAACTTTACATATTTTTCTAAACTATTTATTTATTATTTCTTTTAATTTCATATGAATATCAACTTTGTATCTATAAATATTGTTGAGTTCTCATTTGTTGAGTTTTGATCTTTCTATATCGTTGTTGTGAGTTGAATATGTCTATATCGTTGTTGAGTTGAATATGTCTATATCGTTGTTGTGAGTTGAATATGTCTCTCTGTGAAGTTCAAAAGCAAAGCCAGAAACTAAATGAAGTTACTACAGAAAAGGAAAACTGGAATATCATTATTAGGGTAGTCCGTTCATGGTTTGTTCCAGATTTAGGAAACAGAGGTGTCCATTTTCAATGGAGTTGGTTATTCAAGACAAAGAGGTAATATTGCATTTCGTTTCTTCCATCACTATTATGAAGAAAAAATATTTGTACGTTAAACATATTATTTATATCCATTTTTGGCAGGGAGGCAAACTACACACGTCTATTAGACGTACTTTAATTTACAAATTTCAAAATGAAATATCTGAAGGTCGTGTTTATGGCATCCAAAATTTCAATGTGGCTCCGAATAGTGGAATATACCGAACTACACACCACCCATATAAGATTAATTTCCAGTTTGGTACAAAAGTTTCTTTGCTTGATACTAAATTGGTTCCAGATATGAAACCACAATACACGCCTTTGTCTTTATTGACCACCTCTGGCTTTGATACAGATTACTTAGTTGGTAAGTTCATATTTATATTTTTTTATTTTCTATTCTTTATTGGTATTAATATATGTTTATTAAGTTTTTAAATCATTTGCTTTATTATTATGTAGATATATTGGGAGTACTAGTAGGAGTTGGCACTGAAAGAGAATTGCAAGTGAATGGAAATACAACAAAATTAAATGTCATTGCCATAGAAGCTGATGCGTAATTTAGTTCTAAAAGTTTACTACATACATTTTTTTTGGGATGTATGAAAATAATGATGTCACATAACATTTATTGAATTTATAGGTTCCGTATAGAATGTACTTTGTTTGGTATTTATGTGGATGAACTGAATGTCTTTCTCTCAAGTGGAGAAGTACAAAATGCTGCAATAAGTATAGAGTTTGCGAAAGTTAAAACTTTTTAAGATAAAACATTTTTATTAGTTTTATACATTTTTCATTACACTATTATCAATGTTAGTATCACATACACTATATTGCATTTTAGATAAGGTGCAAGTTCAAAATTATAAGTTCTGCACTAGGATTAAGTAAATTGTTGGTTTCAAGGAGGCATCTGAACTCAAATCAAGGTAATACTGTATTTGTTCTTCATTTTGTTATAAAAAACATATATTGGATTATATGTATTTTGTAACCATTTTTTTTACATCACAGAATGTGTGAGAACACTGATTCTCCATCTCAAGGATTAACTCAGCTTTCGCAAAGTTCCAAACATACTGTTGAAGATGACTTCTTAATGCTTACACCTGAGACAAACATACAAGGTCTCAAGGATTATAAAGAGGTCAGCATATGTCAACATTTTCAATTTTGTTGTTCACATTAATATTTTGATAATTTTTTTTTATATTCAAAGGTAAGCACTTACATATTGTTTGGAACCATTAAGCATATTTTGGATGAGGATGATTGGTGGTATACAACTTGTGTTTGCAACAAAGCAGTTTTTCCAGATTCTAAGATGTTCTTTTGCGAAAAGTGTAACAAGCATGTTATGAAAGTCTTTCCAAGATAAACTTATTGTGCCTTTCATTTAATGTCTATTCAAATATGTCATTGTACTTTACAATTTTTATTATTCATAAATTTTATTCTTTTTACAGATATAGGATCAAAATTCGAGTGATGGACTCATCATATTCAACCACACTCGTGCTGTTTGATAGGGATGCAACCATCCTTTTAAAGAAATCTTGTGTTGATATGTTAGAAAGTCATGATAAGGTTTACTTATATTTATATATATATATATATATATATATATATATATATATATATATATATATATATATATATATATATATATACATTGAAAGTTGGCAAAACCTTTTTCAATATGTTATTAACTTCTTTTTTGTCGTAGATTAATGCTTTTGGGAATTTGCCAAAGGAGTTCGCTCAATTAATGGATAAAATTCTATTGTGGAAAGTTGAAAGTAGGAATGATCAGAGTTTTCAAGTTGAATAGTCTTTCAGAGTGAAAAAAGTATGTGTTGATGATGATATAATTCAAAAGTTCAATGATGATTCTTCCATGAAATCAGTGGTAAAATCTATTTCTGAATTTGATTCTCTACATTAAAGATGGTAATTATGTTTCAGTATTTACTCATATGTTTGTCAATACGTTATTCAAGGATGTATATGCTGGGAATGGAGAGTTTAGTAGGGAAAAACAACGTGTGGTTAATGAGTCCACTGTTGATATTGCAAAGGTATACAAAACATCTTAATCTTTTTTATTCATTCTGTATTCTTTTATTCATCGTAATTGGTTTTAACACTTAATTGATTTTGACATTTATTATAGGATTTATTAGCAAAGTTTACCAACGAAACGATCGACTCTAGCTCCCAGTCACTTGAGCTAATCAAAGATAATGCAACACATGATGATACAAATAGTTCACTGAAGAGAGAATCTGCAAAGAAGACAATATAACTTGACTCCATCGAAGAAGACAATGTTCCATTGAAGCTTCTAAAGAGAAATATTAAGAAGGAGAAATGATTGATTTCAGAGATAATCTTGCTTTTTATATTTCAAGACAATTTATTTGATGGTATTTTGTGATTGTAATATGTCTACAAATCTGTCTGTCTTTAATTTGTATTGAACTACTAGTTTTTTGTTAATGATTTTATGCGCTTATATCTGATTAATTATGTTTTAATTCTATTTTTTTCTCTGCTGGTTTACAATAATTGTTGACATTTATCAAGTTGTGTCAACAAAAATGTCTGTCAGCTACATTAAGTTTCTACAAATATTGTTACTACTGACACTTATACATTTTTAAATATTTGTTAACATGAAATTCTACATGACCGGATGAAATTGTTTTTTTGAAGAACGAATTTACAATTTTGATTTTGCTTATTTATTTTCATTTTCATAGATAAGTTATATTGGCTAACCAAATAATTGTTGACAGATTTTAAGTTGTCTCAACAGAATTGGTGCCATTTACAATTTTGAATCATTTTGATGTGTACTCAATTTAACTTTAAAAAATCTTAACTATAAAAAAATAAATTTCAATATAAATTTCTATATATTTATCATTCTATTAACTTAGATTTTTATTAATCATCATATTTTATGATTTACTTAAATGATAAAATAAATTTTAAGTATTTGATAATTTTCCAATTTTAAATATTTAATTGAATTATATTAATATAACATTTTTATTTTAATTATTTTTGTAATTAGTCTTGGTCTTAACTTTGTTTGAAATTTTTTTTTATATTCTTTTTTTATTGTATCTTTTGTATATTTTTATTGATATTATTTTTAATGGCATAATATATAGGTAGGTGTATATGGTATTTGACTAATATAGTTATTGATATATACTATAGTTATTGATATATATAGTATATATTATATACCAGAGTTTACGTATATTATATATTATATTATAAGAGTATTAATATAGTTAATATTCTAAAGTAACTATACTCATAATATTAATTATTATTTGTTTATGTTATTTTTTATTTTAATTGTCTGTATGTTTTTCAAAAAGAGCAATAATGACAATACTGTTGTCAAATCTAATGGTAATCGTTTTGTCTTTTCATGTGCCTTTTTATGCTATAAATATCCATGTCCATTCCACCGCAACCATCAGTTTAAACAGATTCTCCATTCTTCCAACCCTCTTTCTACTATCATTGATCAAGTCCAAGCAAATGGATAACAAATTCAATGAAGATGATTTTCTTTTCAGAATGACTAGGTACTAGTTCTCTATTATTCACCTTAAGGACGAGGTATGTTTTTTAAAATAGTTACATCGATTTGTTGTTTTACAAAAATATTTCTTCTCTTTTTATTTCTGTCACCGTTTTCATATGAATAACAACATTTTTCTTTCAACTAATTTATTTTTTGCTTTTAAAATGTTTATATTTTGAGGTCGTTGGGTTCGTTGATCGTGCATTCGCCATTCTTTATGATCATGGTCTTGAGCGCCAGTGGACTTTAACAAATGTTGAAGGTAATAGACTTGTTGTCACTTATAACAAGAATTTAGACAAATCGCTGCTAATTGAAGGATAGTCTGATTTAAGGGACCTTTATAAACTACAAGATGACCAGAATATTTATTTTGGATATGTCGGTCATTCTTGTTTCAAGATCACTGTTTTTCCCAGTAAATGCAAACCTCTGTCTGTTGAACATTTTTTAAAAGGACTTACGTCAGATGAACCCCTTTTCAGAGGACCTAAGTTGCATTTTTGCATATTTCTCAATCCATACCAATGTCAGGCTAGCCATCTGGTGAAATAGATTTAAATTTGATATTTATATTTCACTTTCTCTTTTTTTTATATTTATGGTTCATATCTTTTATTATTTTGTAGCTTATATTTAATTTTTTTTATTTGATTTAATTTGTTAGGATTTGCCAGCTAATTTTGGCAATTATCTTTGTCAAGGAAGATTTAAAAACATTGTTCTTCATGGACCGTGCAAGATAGTGAAGTGCAAGCTACTGTTGAGAAATCATCCAAAGAAGTCTAACAAAATTGGAAGTGGCTAGAAGGAATTTTGTACTGCTTATGGATTTGATGCAACTATAGACCTGCTGTTTGAAGTTGATGAGATGAAAAATAATCAGAATGTCAAAGTGCTGACATATTGTAATTTTTAATTCATAGTTGGTTTTCTTTTCGTTTTTTAATTGACGAGTAGCAATAGTTTAGTTTTTATGTGTTTTACTTATGTAGTTATATTTTTAGCAATGCTTATGTATAGTTTTATTTTCTATTAATGAAATTAGTTTGATGTTTTTGTTAGATTCTATGACTGCAAATAAATACATTAGGATGGAAGTTTAATTAAATATTTTACAACTTATTTTGTTAATGTAAATAAAAATTGTATTAATAACACATTTGTTGTATTCAAAGAATGTTTTTTGGTGTGTTTTATAGAATTATTGTATGATTGTTTTTTATCAAATTTGTTTGATTCATATAGTATCAAGAAAGTCATTTATATATATGTCAAATTGAATTTTTTTACCAACTATTGGAATTCGTCTATCTTTCATGTTGTGGTGGTCTGCAATCATATTTATCATACTTATGTCTCATATGTATAGAGGTATATTGTTTTAAGATGTTGACATTATGATAATATGTACTCAGTTTGATAATTCATCAAATTAAAATTGCTTAATGTTTGAGCACATAATTTTGAACCAAGTTTCTATTCAGCTATCCTTTTCGGTTTACTATATATAGTACTTGGATAAAAAAAATACATGTGTTGTTGTACCTACATAAAAAAGAAATATGTTTTTAGCTGCAAAAACAAAAAAACTATGAAAGAAATCCTATTTCCATCATTGTTTATGATGTATTACCAGTCCACACTACATGTTCTTTCTATTTTTAATAATTGTCTACTGATAAAATCTTTTTGTAGTCTTACAACTGCTTTCTATTACAATTACAAATATTTGTCTTTCCACAATAGTGATTAGAGGTACAATGAAAAAAAAAGTTTAAGAAATACATTCATCAATATAGGAATAAAATAGTATACACTTTTGTAGCCCTAGAGTCAACTATTTTTGTTTTTGCTTCTTCTTTCATTATAACCTTTCAAAGTCTTCCAAGTTTTTTTTTTCTGAAATGCATCAAAAGGATTGTAAAAATGTCAGGCTTAGAAGGAAGATGGTGCTACAAGGAAGGTTGCATGCAAGAAGTAATCAACATTCATGTAAGTTTCTAACATTACATTTCATTCATGTACTTTGAAAATTGCTTGAAAAGATATATAATTTGTATGGATAGAACTATTGGCAGTTTATTGTCACAAGATGGTTTTGCTCTACCACAATTTATTCTTAATGGACAGAACTATCACCTTATTGCCAATTTATTACCACAAGATGGATCAAAGCCAAAGTTTGCACAACTGTACATATATGATACCGAAAATGAAATGAGTAACAAAATGAAGCATTTCAGGTTACTTCACATGTAATTTATGTTGCTTAAATTATATATTTAAATAGATTTGTTGACATGTATTCTGTTTATTATGTTTTAGGTCAAACTGTAAGGAATCTGTTCTAGATGAATCATTGGTTGCTGATTTGATTAAAATGATTGACAATCACAATGTTCTTGCTAAATCTTTTAGAAGAGTTAGAGATTTGTCACTACAAAGTATGAAATCAGATTTCACCCTAAGACTATTTAGAAGCAGAAACAAAGATCCTAGAGTCTACAACACACCTTCATGTGATGAAATATATGCACTAATAGTTGGTGATTTTGACAATATGGATGTAGGCAGAAATATAATTGTCAAAAAATGTTCTGGTGAATTGACAAGACTGCATGAAACTTACACTGCTTTCATTCCACTGCAATATCCTCTTATGTTTCCATATGGAGAAGATGGTTATCAAGAAGATATTCTAATAAGAGAATCTCACTCAAAAAGTAAATCAAGGGTGAGAATTCGAATTTCTTTGAGAGAATTTATTGCATTCAGAATACAACAAAGATGTATAGAATCTGGTAATATTGTCAATGCATGCTGATTGTTCCAACATTTTTTGGTTGATTGTTATACAATGGTTGAAGCACAACGATTGTCTTTCATTAGAGCTAATCAGATGTTAATTCGTTGTGATATTCTTAATGAATTACAAGAAGTTGTTAATAGAGGAGAGACATATTCTTCTTTAATTGGAAGACGTATTGTCTTGCTTGCTTCATTCACTGGTGGTATTAGATACATGTTCAACAATTGTCAAGATGCTATGGCCATTTGTAAAAAATTTGGATATCCTGATTTGTTCATTACTATAACATGCAATGTGAATTGAAGTGAAATCAGAGAGTTTGTTTTGGCCAAAGGGTTATCCGCTTCAGACAAACCTAATATTGTATGTAGAGTCTTCAAAATGAAGCTTGATGAAATGATGACAAATTTTAAGAAGAAGGATTTCTTTCGAAAAACCACTGCAGGTATTCTTTGTATAAAATAATATACATTATATACATATTGATGAAATGAAATTGTTACAACTAATTTCATTCTTTGTTTGATATATCAAGGAATGTACACAATAGAATTCCAAAAAAGAGGATTACCTCATGCCCATATACTTTTGTGGTTGGATGGAGAAAGCAAATTGAAAAATCCAACTGATATTAATAAAGTAATATCAATTGAATTGCCCAATGCGAATTTGTACCCCAAATTGGAAAAAGTTGTTTCAAGTTACATGATCCATGGTCCATGCGGACCTCCAAGATATAATTCATCGTGCATGAAGGAAGGTAGATGTTCTAAATTTTATCTAAAAAAATTCACATCTTCAACTTGAATTGATGAAGAAGGATATCCTTCCTACAGAAGACTTGATAATGGTAGATTTCTTGAGAAGAATGGAATTAAGCTTGACAATAGAAGTTTTGTTCCTTACAATCCACCTCTTCTAATTAGGTATCAAGCTCGTGTAAATACAGAGTATTGCAACAAGACCAATTCAATCAAGTATTTGTTCAAATATATCAACAAAGGTCCTGACAAAACTACTCTTAAAATAAGCAACAACTCTGCAGAATCAGACAAATCAATCATTATTGATGAGATTAAGAGGTATTACGATTGTAGGTATCTATCACCATGTGAAGCAGCTTGGCGAATATTTGCTTTTGACATCCATCACAAATGGCCTCCTATTCAGAGATTGACATTTCATCTTCCTGGCCAACAATCAGCTTTGTTTAAAGATGATGATGATGATATTGATGTGGTGTTCAACAGATACAAAAATGCTAACATAATGTTTCTAGCTTGGTTTGAGGCAAACAAAATTTATACAGAAGGAAAAGAATTGACTTATTCTGAATTTCCAAGCAAATTTGTGTGGTTTGCTAAAGAAAAAGAATGGAAACCAAGGAAGAAAGGCTACAACATTGGTAGACTTACTTATATTCCTCCTGGCTCTGGAGACCTTTATTATTTGAGGATATTACTGACCATTCAAAAAGGTTGTATTGATTATGACAACATAAAGACCATTGATGGTAAATTTTATGAAACCTACCAAGAAGCTTGCTATGCTTTGGGATTGTTGGAGACGACAAATAATATATTGATGCAATCAAAGAAGCAAGTGAATTTGCTTCTAGCTATCAACTTAGAAGATTATTTGTTACTTTGTTGTCCATGAATACAATTTCTAAACCTGATGTAGTTTGGAATTCTACTTGGAGTCTCTTATGTGATGGAATTTTGTACCAAAAAAGAAAGGAGATGAACTTACCAAGTATTGTATATTGTTATTTCTTTAAATGAATAGAAATATAATTTCTGATTCAATAAACTTTTTCATGCAGGTCTTCAAATTGAAGATGCTGAATTACAAAAAAATTGTCTACTTCAAATACAAGAAATGCTAATGTCAAATGGTAGATGTTTGAAAGATTATCCTTCATTACCGCAACTTGATATTTCAGATCTAAATACATTCCAGAATAGATTTATTGTTGATGAGCTGCAATATAATAAAGAAAACATGACCAAAGAACATGACATTTTTTAAAGCACTCAATGATGAACAAATACAGGTGTATGAGCAACAATTCTTTCAAAAAAGGGAGGATTCTTCTTTTTATATGGCTATGGTGATACATGGAAAACTTTTATGTGAAAGACATTGTCAACTGCTCTAAGAAGCAAGGGCATGATTGTTTTGAACATAGCATCAAGTGGAATTTCTTTTTTACTACTTCCTGGTGTAAAAATAGCACACTCAACCTTATGCATCCCACTGTTAATTAATGATGATTCAACTTGCAACATATCTAAAGGTAGTCTACATGCTAAACTTTTGATGGCAACCAATCTGATTATCTAGGATGAAGCACCAATTATGAATAGAATGTGCTTTGAGGCATTTGATAGAACACTAAGAGATATTATGAAAAATGTTGATGATGCCAATAATGCAAAACCCTTTGGTGGTAAAGCCATGGTGTTGGGAGCTGACTTCAGGCAAATTTTACCTATTATCAAGAAAGGATCTAGGTTTGATATCATCAAAGTAGCAATCAACTATTCTGAGTTATGGAAGTGTTGTCAAGTGCTCAAACTATTAAAGAACATGAGATTAAGTACTGCAACAGATACTCAAACAACAAATGATATCAAAGAATTTGCTGATTGGATATTGAAGATTGGAGACGGAGACGTGGATTTAAATGAGAATGGAGAGTGCATGGTTGAGATTCCAAAACAATTGCTGATTGAAAATACAGAGTTACCTTTAATGTCATTGGTTGAATTTGTCTATCCTCAATTATGGTTAACATGATGAAGCCTGGTTATTTTGATGATGGAGCAATCTTGTGCCCAACAAATGATTCTGTAGAGGAAGTCAATGAATTCATGTTGTCTTTATTAGGTGGTGAAGAGGTCACTTATTTAAGTTCAGATACACCTTGCCAATCTAATGTACTAGATGAAGTTCAATTTGAATGGTTTACATATGAATTCTTAAATGATATCAAATGTTTAGGGATATCAAATCATAAACTCAGGTTGAAAACAAGTGTGCCAATCATGCTGTTGAGAAATATTGATCAAGCGAAAGGTCTTTGCAATGGCACAAGATTGTAAGTTAACCATTTAGGAAAAAATGTAATCTCTGCAACTGTAATTACTGGAAAAAAAACATTGGTGATAGAATTTTTATACCAAGAATGGATTTAGTTCCATCTGATTCAGGATTGCCTTTCAAAATTCAAAGAAGACAGTTTCCGATATCCTTATGCTTTGCCATGACAATTAACAAAAGTCAAGGACAAACGCTTTCTAGAGTCGGACTTTATCTTCCACGCCCTGTATTCACACATGGCCAGCTACATGTTGCTATTTCTAGAGTAAAAACCAAAAGAGGATTGAAAATACTTATACTCGATGAAGATGGAAATGTCACGAACACAACGAAAAACGTTGTGTACAAAGAAATTTTTGAAACTCTTTAACAAACAACAAATTATAGGTATGTAATTTATTCTTCTTGATTTCGATTTTAACTTATTTGTTTGAACAAACATACATCAACTGATTTTTATTTTTGCTTCTTCTTCAATAGTTATCTTTCAAAGTATTGCATGCTCTGGACTGGATCAAAATCATTGTCTAAAATCCAAGGATTACAAGGAAGATGGAGATACAACAAAGGTTGAATTAAGAAGTAATAAACATTCATGTAAGTTTATAACATATCATTCTACAAATGTATTTTTAAAACAGCTTCAACAAAGAGATGTAATTTGGTAACACTTTACAATTTTTTAAATACATCATATTTTCATCATATCTTGAAATTTGTAACAGTCTTTTTTTTGTGTTTGTTGTTGCAGATAAAAAAATAGACAACCAATGACAAAATGAAATAGAACAACAATGCTTTTCAAAGGAACAACATTATGTTTTTTTATTAGATTCTTAACTCATTTATTTGATGTATCTTACACTTGACAATTTTTGAAACACATCATATTTTCATCATACATTGAAATTTGTATCAGTCATTTTTTTTGTGTTTGTTGTTACAGATAAAAAAAATAGACAACAGAAGACAAAATGAAATAGAGCAACAATACTTCTCAACGAGAAAACAGTATGTTACCTCTTAGGTTATTAATTCATTTATTTTATATATCATACACTTGACAATTTTTTAAAGATATCATATTTTTATCATATAGATTATTGCACAGTACTCATTGTTCATTGTCATTACCAAAAAATTTAATCTAAAAAACCTCGTGTGTTGTATGGGTAGAAAAACGAGTAATAGATATAGAACAAAACACATTTTCGATTTGTGTTGATATAAAATAAATAAAAGTATGTTTTTCTTTTTGGATTGATAACATAGAACATCTCAAATGAAAATTGTTAGAATAGTTGTTTATAGATAAAAGTATCATTTTAATATAAATTCCAGTTACATGAAATGTTTAAAATTAAAGAGCTACCATAAGTAAATAATACTTCATGCATAAACAACTATGATATTGGAAATTTCTTATGGTTCAATTAAAACCCAAAACGGCTTTTACTTCCTGCACCCTACAATACTAACTACACCCCTATGATGCTAGAAAAAGACCCAAATCCCTTTCATCACTGCACCCCACCACTGCTCTCACAGCTGCTATGCTGCCGCGGAGAAAGAAGAAGGGAGAAAAAACATTGCACAAGAAAAAGAGAGAAAATACAGAAAAACTCGGTCTAAAAAGTTTTCCGTAGGGGTGGGCAAAAAATCTAATTTTATTGATCCAATCCACTTTTGCTCCAATCCAATCCATTTATAATCCATTTTATTAAAAATCCAATCCATTTAAAATCTATTTAATGGATCTGGATTTCAATCTAATCTACATTTTATATATTTTATGGATTGGATATCCATTTTATAAATCAAGATTTTTAAATATGGATAATCCAAAAAATTCAATCCAAATTTTCAATTTAAAATTTTAGTTGGGTCAGACTAAAGGTTGAGATGGAGTATGCTAAATTCAGACATGGACAAGCCTTGCTCGACGAGTCGTATTTAAATATTTAAATAAATTTTTAAGTAACCCATGAGATGACAATCATAGTAAAATCAAAAACCAATGTTTTGATCATGCTCACCACCAATATATGAAGAATTATTTCCAAGAAAGTATCCATTAGTCTAAAAAAGCATGACTAATATTACAAATTTTCTGTCATGCTATTCAACAAAATATAAATAAAAAAAAACTATACATTTTTTTCATGTTAATTTAGAAAAAATTGTTTATAAGACGGTTACTTGAGTAATTTACTATAAAGATTATAGTTAATGATTAAAGTATCAACATATATATAACTTGACAATCAAATTAATTAAACATTCAAATAATTCAAATATAATTAAGCAACATTCTAGCATTTAAAAATATGAAATTGTGAACAAATATAATTGGAGTAGTAAATAATTTTTTAAAAAAATTTAAAGAAAATTTTAAAAAAATAAAAAAAAATTGTAAAAAAATGTTGGTGGGTTAAGTGGGCCAACCCACCTTCAACCCGGCTCGAACCCGTTTAACCCGTGGGTTAAGTGAGCCGGGTTGAGTTCAACCCACTTTTGAAAAAGTTGAATTTTTCTCAACCCAACCCGACTCGAACCCGTGGTGAGCCGGGTTGGCTCACGGGTTGAAACCCATTTTGACATCTCTAATCAAAATAGACCAGAAAATAAGCAGAATATCAAAGAAACGTAAACCCTAGCTTCCCTTACCTAGATAGATGCTAGCGGAAGGCACAAGAACACAAAATGGAGGATTACTACAACTCCAAGAACTGATGCGAGCTGAAAATACTGACACCAGAACCAAAAACAAGATTACAAGATAACCCTAGTCGAAACTACGACAACAGAGCTAGGGAAGTGAAAGTACCAGTTAGGGATTAACTTACATGGAGTAAACAAAGCTTAGCTACCTCGGAGAAGAGCCTTGATCAAACCCTACCAGAGCTCACGAAGCAGCCAAGGGAGAGGGGATGGGGAAACTGTTTTAGGAAAATGCAAGAATGAGGGGGTTATGGCTGGTCTAGGGGTTTTGGACACCCTATGGGCCAGCCCTTAGGCCTAATAGTTAAGGATAAACCCGAAGTTTTAGTACAGAAAAAGTGGGTCTTACATGGGGTCATGGGACCTTTACTTCAAGTATCTATCACATGAGTTACATTATTATTACGGGGCAATTCCCTGTTTTGTTAGACCATGCTAACATGAATTTTGTAGGGTTTTACATTTTTATAGCTAATAATGCTTTGGTGATCTCAGCATGGTCACTTCCCACTATGAATTTTACTCCATGTTATCGTAACCGGATCGCGATGGGACGACGAACCAAAAGGAAAATGAGTTTAGAGAAGAGATTTGGAGTCGCCACCATAGTTATTTTGGAAAACTATGGAAAACCATAAAGATAAGACAAGTTTGCGAAAAACTAGATTTTGGATTCGGGAGTCGGTTACGCGTAGGGAAGGTGTTAGCACCCTACAACGCCCGCCCGAGGGCGGTACCTTTAATTAAATATGCAAAGTTGATGTGATTTTCAAAATGTTAATTTCCCCCAAAAACAATAAGACAAAAATGCTAAAAAGAAACAAAATTATTATTATTTTTTTAATTTTTGGGCCCGACAAGGATTGACCTTGGTCCTACGTATTCTCATTCAAAATGAGAAATTAAGGATATGTAGTTCTTTAAAAGATATTTGAGAAAAAATTGAGAAAATAATTTAATTATTTGGTGGTGAACCTGACAAGGACTGGCCTTGCTCCTACGTATATCACAATGGAGAATCAAGGATCATGTAGTTCTTAAAAGATGTAGTTATTTTAAAATGTTGATGCACTAACACAAAAAAGCCTTTTAAGGTCCGATATTTTCGACCTTTGTTGTCTGCCCAAACATCGACGTCGTACTGGGTGACGTCAAAATAACGTCGGAAAAATAGCAGATGTCACTTAACGTCGGTGCATTAAGAGTCCGACGTTATCCAATGTTGGCGCCAATAGCAGCAGACGTCAATTTTTGCGCTAAATGGAGCCAGAAACTAGAGCAATTTAATGTTTGTCAAAGCCCATCAGACGTTAAATAACGTTGGTCGTGGTAAGGTCAGACGTTAAATAACGTCTGTCAGGGCACACCAGACGTTAAAATACTCTATTTTTTTTTAAATTTGATTGTTTTTACAACATCCATACACTTGAAAATCAGAAAATTCCCAGAACAACTTCATAATACTTTCAACACAATTTTGGAGTTATAGTTATATATAATAAAACTTAAGTTTCAACATATATTCTAAACTAATATAAATAATAGCAAAATAAAAGTTTCAACATGAAATTCTTGTACAACAAAGTTTTTTAAAGGAGTTCTAATTCATGTGGTATCAACTCCATCTTTCCAATAGATATGCTGCCCACTTCTGTTTTAGTGCGTGGATAATGTCATCTGGTAGAGGTGATGGATTCTTGAATCGCTGAAAAAGTAATACAATTTCATTATGTATGAATATCATTCTTTAAAGTTTGATATGATTTATAATATGTGAAAGATATATATAATTACCTCTATCCATTTATCTTTAATTGTAGCTCGAATGATTGTTCTTATCTAAGACATGACATAATATCCACATTCCCATGAATCCTCTTGCTTGTTACACTGAACATTACAAATAAAATAAACACATCAAAGTCATAAGTTGACATACAGAAATTAATAACTTTAAAATGAATGAGTTCTAACCTTTGGATATAATACTTTAAGTTGTTGGCCTCTAGGCTTACCCACAATTCTAATGAAATTTTGGAAACATAAAACATATGTTAGTTTTTATAACTAAGTAGATACATAGGTTAGGATTGAAAAAATAATAATACTTACTCTTGTAACATGTTTTTAAAAGCAGGAGGAATCTTCTTATGGCATGAACAAAACCATACAACTACGCATTGTCTTGGAATGATGAGACATAGTTGTCAATGATACCTACCATCAATCACAAGTACTTAGCCGAAATATTTAATAATACTTCATAAAATATTATTAGCAAAAACACTTACGCATCAATGTATGGTGCAAAGTAGATATCTCTATTTGACTCAACCATCCATGTTTGCATATAAAGTTTGATGTGGTCAGGTGAGTTTCCCGAAGGTTGAATTGTTTGAGGTTCAATGAATCCATAGACGGAAGATTGACTTTGGTCCACAATGACTTTGTCCATGGACGTCGGACCAACTATTTTTCAGGACAAGTGGACTGAAATAAAGATTTAGAAAGGTTTGATGTTAAAAGTTTTATAAATTGTAAGATTGAACTACTAAAAATATGATGTCATAATACCTTTAGTGGGCTAAAGTATGGCATGATCAATGCTTTAGGCCAAGCAATAAATGTGCCTAAAGCCTGCCCAACAAATTGGATTTCTGAAGTTGGCACAGACACTTGAGCATGGGGATCTCGAACTTCATCAATCATCACATGCGGATACTGGGGCAATAGAGGAACACCATGGATAGTCTCCCCACCATGGGTGTCGAAGAAGATTATCACACTTTCTTCCATCAACGTGCCATTTCAGGTTTTTTGCATCTTCTTTAATGGAAAATAGTCGTTTGAATTTATGTATTATAGGAAGGTACCACATCACCTTAGCAGGTGGACCATCTTTGTCTTCATCGCCACTATTTCCATCAATTTTCTTTTTAAACCGTGATAAACCACATGTTGGACACACCTTCAATGAAGCAAACTCGTCTCTGTATAAAACACAATCATTTAGGCATGCATGTATTTTTTGATATTTCAAACCATGAACATAAAACTTTCTTCGCCTCATAATTACGGATAGGTAACGTGTTATTTTCTGGAAGCATCTCCTTTAACAACTCCAACAGTTCTGTGAAACTTGTATCCGTCCATCCATGCCTTGCTTTTAAACTGAATAATTTCAAAGTTGCTGACAGTCGCGTAAAGTTAGTGCATCCTGGGTACAATTCTTCCTCTGAATCGGACTTAAGAGAATCATATAAGTTAACTTTTCCAAAATTCTCCTCCCCAACATCACGTACCATATCTTCTAAATGATCATTCATCCAGTCGTCTACATAATATGTTCCTCGTGACGTCGTAGGCTTGTCTAATACTTCTCCATGCCAAGTCTAAAGTGTATAACTTCTCATTATACCAAAGATGAATAGATGATCACACATTGTTCCCAAGTCATGACGTATTTGATTAAGACAACGAACACAAGGGCAAAAATATGTCCCGTTACTTGAGATTGTGTGTTCTTGAAGATATTGCAAAAACTCAGAAACCCCCTTTTCATACTCTTCACTGATGCGACGCTCATTCATCCAGCTTCGATCCATTCTGTGTTCGTAAAAAACTCAATCAGTCTCAAACTTTTAACTCTCACAAGGTGAGGCCCTACCTATTCGAATTTTTTTTTCATAATTTGCTAACACATATACAAAGAAGTCAAACATCATAAACTTCACAAAATTTCGACAACATTTCGCATTGGTCTCTGAAGTACACGAACAGAAAGTGATCGATCATGATCACAATCAAGTATGCATCCAGAGAACAACACAAATTAGCCTCAATCGAAATTTTATGAAATTTATTCATAAACCTCAATGTACACATTGTAGCAAATTGTGAAAAATAATTTTCTCAAACTGCCCAATCGGACAATTCAAGATTTAATACAAACGATTAAAAATTTAATCATTTGTACTAAATCTCAAACGGGAACTAAGTTTCGCTCTGTGTATACTATAAGTATAATAAATCTACATATATAAAATAACACTGCAACAATAATATTCAAATATAAAATGCAATTAGAATTATTTAAACATGCATATATCTAATAATAAATATAAGGTTAAATTATATTTTTGGTCCCTATTTTCGTAGCAAAATTTGAATTTGGTCCCTTAATTCTTTTTTATCTTAATCTGGTCCCTATTTTGGGGAATTTGATGCAATTAGGTCCTTTTCGTTAGTGGTGTAGTAATGGTGTTAAATGGATGCCACGTGTCAGTTCCTGGATTTTTTGATTTTCTTTGAATTTTTATTTATTTTTGTAAAATTTTTAAAATAATTTAAAATTTGTCACGTGTCAAGCTAACATCGTGCCACGTGGCAGTGATAGTGCCACGTGTCACTATTATTCCATGTGTCATTTTCCTATTCTCAATTTGGTCTCAGTATTTTAATTTTTGTCCCAATTTAGTCCCAATTTTTGTAAAAATTTTTCAATTTTGTCCCTCTCCAAATTGAAACCAAATTTAATTTCTATATAAATGTGCACAAATATTTCTATCAAAATTGATATTTCAAGTAAATATTTTTAACAAGATTAAGTTTATTTTAATTTATATTTTACATTAAACTATTTAAAATTGATATTTCAAGTAAAATTGTTTTAAAGTTGTTTTGAATTCATAAATTATATTGATATAATTTAAAAAAAATTAACTAGTTTATGTACCAATAAAAAACAAATAAATTTAAAATTTGAAAACAATTTTAAGTAAAATTGAATGTGAAACAAATTTAAATAAACTTAGTTTTATTGAAAATATATAATAAAAATATCAATTTGAATAAAAAAAATCAAATTTAATAAAAATATTTGTATAATATTTTATAATTTTTGTTTCAATTTGGAAGGGGACGAAATTGCATCTTTTTTACAAAAATTGGGACTAAATTGAGACAAAAATTAAAATATAGGGACCAAATTGAGAATGAGAAAACGACACATGCCATAATAGTGACACGTGGCACTGTCACTACCACGTGGCATAATGTCAGGTTGACACGTGGCAAATTTTTAATTTTTCTAAAATTTTTAAAAAAATAAATAAAAAATCAAAAAAAATTCAAAAAAATTCAAAAAACCCAGAAGCTGACACGTGGCACCCCATTTAACACCGTTACTACACCACTAACGGAAAGGACTTGATTACATCAAATTTCCCAAAATAGGGACCAAATTGAGATAAAAAAGAATTGAGGGACCAAATTCAAATTTTGCTACGAAAATGGGACTAAAAGTATAATTTAACCTAAATGTAATTTTATTTCGTAATTTTACAAATATTATTTTAAAATTTTGAATAAAAAAAATAGGCCAAAAAAATTAACAAAAAAAATAGTCTAAGACTAAAACTGTAATAACAATTATAAAAAAACACAAACAATTATATACATACAACGAACAATTATATACATACAGTGAACAACGTAAGGGTTTCCGCGTCTCGGGAGAGATAAACAAAACTTAACGTCGGTGCTGTGTTAGTTCGACGTTAAGTGACGTCGGGGGTTGGGTAGCTGACGTTAAAAGACGTCTGGCGCGTGTGGGTCCGACGTTAAGGGACATTTGGCGCAAAGGAGTCCGACGTCCTTTTTTAAATAACGTCGGGGTATTTTTAAACAGACTGTTCCTACAGAGAACAAATAAGATATGTCAGACACAAGCACTACCTTACTCTGGTCCGCAATCTCCTCAGTACGCTTCCTCTTGGTCGATACATGTCGCCCATGGATATCTCGATGTATTGGTTTGGACTCGAGGGGGATTACCTGTAGAAGAGACTCCGAAGCTCAAGTCAGCAAAATCTCTCAGAAAGTCAAATCTCGTGATTAGGAAAGTAATGAATGCGTACCTTTAATTCGTGGGGTCCATGCATATTTATAGATTATTAGTTATGTCTGGCCACGTCATGGGTTGGGCCCCTGTTTGGGCCGTAGGTGGACCTGGGCCTTAGCCCAGGTCCCTTAGTTCGATTATTGTGGGCCTTATGAGTCTTACGAGAAATGTTCTGAATTTGTCAAGTGTTTGTTTAGTTTCCCAAAGCTGTCGGCCTAGACCGGTTACTCTTTATCGGTCCAGACCGGTTACTCTTTTAGCGGCTTAGGTCGCTGTTGCTCTTCTATCGGCTTAGGTCGGATACTTTATTTGCTCAGCGTATATATGGTGATTGTTTATTATTTGCATCCTTGGTGGTTATATAGACGGGATCTATGGTTATTATTTGGTTAGGCCGGCTAGGTGTGATACACAGACGTTAAGTGACGTTTGACCTGGAGCAGGCAGACGTTAAAAAGGTCCCGTCATTTACAAAAATGCCACCGGTCATTTTTAATGTTGGACTTTTTTTAGGCAGACGTTATTGTGGTGACGTTATAAGGCTTTTTTGTGTTAGTGAGGTTTTTATATTTTGAAAATCTACATTTTTGTGGTATTTTTAAATTGCTTGAAAATGTGTGTCATAGGATGCGAGTGGTCGGACAGACACTAAAAGAGAAAAAAAACTATTTTTGGTATTTTTTAAAAAATAAATGTCACACAGTGCGAGCGACCGGACAAACACAAAAAAGTGAAAAAGAACATATTTATTATTATTTTTTTTATCATTTTTTTGCAAGTTTTGACAACTTTCAAGTATTTTTTTTTTTTTTACAAAAAAAAAAAATAAATAAAAAATAAATAAATAAGGAATGCCAACAACTCTCTTCTCCCAAGCCACCAAGATCTCGTCACCGTCCACCTTTCAGCCACCACTAATGACCTTCGCCGGAGGCTTCACCAGCGACACCATCGCCCTTCACTCCACCTCGCGCGAAATGCCAACAACAACGCCTCCACTGACTACTCGGTCTCCGCCTTCTACGCGCTCTCCACGAAACACATCTGGTCCCTCAAAGCCCCTCTCCGCGATGCCCACTGGTGCTCCCTCTACCGCCGTTAGAGGTTCCAGTCGCCGCCAGCGTCCACGCCACGCCCACTCTGCAACTCGTCACTGCCGTGCCAGCCACCGTGATTGGGTCTGCAACCATCACACAACCACACTCCTCCATTCAGAGCCACTGTGATGGGTATACCCCTTTATTCATCTATCTGTTATGCTTGGATGTGGCTGATTGGTTAACATGAGACTTGGGTGTTTGGTTCTGGAATGGGATTTTGATTCAGTGTGAATGAAGATTGCAGGGATGGGGTTGTAACAGAACAATGGAGGGTTTATATTGATGATGAAGAATGGGTGTGATTCTAGTTGTTGGATTGGTGTTTGTGTTGGACGGAGATAATGGTGATGTGTTGGTAACGAATGAAGTGTTGTGGTAAGGGTTGAAGATGGAAGCCTAATGGTGATGGTAACGATTCTGAAGTGACGGCGGTTTTAAGAATGGGAAGGATCAAAGGTGAATTTGAAGGTTATGATTTGTGGCTATGGATAGGCTTGGTGTTCGTCACGTCTTTTTGCCTTCTCATGTTTTTTGTTTTTTGTTTTATGCAGGTTTGCTAAGGAAGAAAGATGAAGAAGATGGCTATGAAGATTGTATGAGAATGGAGATGAACGCACGATGATGCTAGTGTTGTTTTTTTTTATCAAAGTTGTGTTGTGATAGATGAAATATAGTTAATGCATATTTTGTTTTTTAGCACTAAACCAACACATTGCACAGAATCATTATCATGAACCAGCAAGAAATCAAGCATGGCAAGGACAACATAACATCGTTCATCCAAAGACCAGACACAGTTTCACATTCATCCAAACGTTCAAGTATTGACACTTACCTCTTGTAGTCTCTTTATCTTGTTTTGGCACCCTCTATGAATTTGTGAAACTGCTGTGAAATTATGTATTTTCTCCTCCCAGTGTTCTCCTACGAATGTGCTGAGAGCTTGTCTAAAAATCCCCTATTTTTCGTTTTTCCCTTATTTATGAGATCTTCCTCCTTTTGTTCCTGGTTGAGAGACGTAAAAGGTGGGAAGTGGCGTTGCTTCCCCCCATTGCCTTATCTGCAGAGTCACTTTTCCCTCTTCAATCAATGATAAAGGTGTGACCACCTCCTTAGAAGCTCCCTCAAGAAGGATCACTAGAAGCATGTCTAGAGGGGAGTCTTCTATTCCATCACCTTTATCTTTGTTTTGCATTACTTTAGTTTGAATTCCCTAGGTTGGTTTCTAGTTGACTTATTTTGGTTGACTTCTTGACTTTGATCCAAAGTTGACCTTTGACCAAGATTAGATTAACTTAAACCAACATGCTAATCCTTGTTTGTCTTGTTTTGTAGGTAATTAAGAGAAAGTAGAGCATGGCTAGGTGGCACTTGGTGATTGGAGCACTTGGATGAAGTGGAAGAGAGAGGAAAGCAAAAAGAAAAAAGGAAAAGCAAAAGTAGACATGTACCTTGTCTCCTTTGGCCTAGAATCCTCATGGGAATGCCTCCACCAATCATCTCCCTTCACTTGGCCAAGACTCACTCTCACATTAGGTTTAAGGTTTGCTAGTTAATCCTTTTTCATGTTTTTGTATTTGTTAAGGACCCCTATGAACTCCTATTTAAAGGGTGCTCCTTGTCTTGTCTTGTAAAAGGGTTGATCATTTTGTTATAAACTTTGTGATGGAGGCGTGGTTCAGGATCGTCATAGGGATTTCAGAGCAGTTGATGGAGTCATGCCCAAGACCTTCAAAGAGATCTCGGATTAGCTTCAGATCGTAGAATAAGAACTCTTTTATAATTTCTGTAATGTTTTTGTTTGGGCTTTATAAGACCTTTTCTTGTGTTGGGCCTTTTGGTGTTTCGGCCCATAGTATATAAGCCCTTGTGAGACACATTTGTAGGCAGATTTGAGTTATATAAAAATTTGAGTTTTCTCTCAAGTCTCGAGGTTCTCCTTAGAACCACCAATCCTTATCTTTGAAATCTCCGATTCAGAGTGGCGGATCTTCCTCACTTATCTTGGAACCTCCTCCAAGTGGCGTGAATTCCTCCCGTTCCGAAAACCCCCAAATCAACGTCCTCCATTTTTTCCCCATTCGTTCTAGGGTTCATACCCATTTTCGTTCTAGATGAATTTCACCCCAAATCCGAGATGATCCTTCATCACTTTGTGCATTGAACCGCCAATTTTCGTGAGCTCTCCTTCCTAGAAGTGAACTCACCTTTGCCTTATTTTGCTTGCAAGTGGCGGCACCATCACTCATCTCTAGGGTTTGGTTGGCTTAGATCCCCCCTATGAGTGGTGTGCTGCTTCCATTCTTCATCTTCTATGCTTTCCATTTTTATTGTTTCTTCTTTCATTTTGCTTTTTAAGTGTTGTTATTGCCGTGTGTGTTTAAGCTTAAATCCAACTCTCTTCTTCCTTTCATGAGCTTGAGAAATGAACCTTCACATCTAGATAGCATGATATCTTAATGTCCAGTGGGAATTTTCAAAAAGCTTTCTTAAACAACTTCACCATATTCATAACTCTAAAAGGAAAAAAGATAATCCTTCATCAATCAATCCATGTAGATGCAGCCAGCCAGTCACTCACCATGACCTTCCTCTATTTTTCACTGACGTAGTTTCTTCTTTTGTATGATAAGTAGCTGCAGTTCAGCTAGTGCACGAGCCAAGGCACCAAATAAGGAAAGAGTTAGTCTATTGAGTGCAGAAAAACATTAAATGCTCTGCCCTTTCTTTCTCTTTGCTCTATTTTTTTTTTTGTTCTGTTCTATTTTTTTTACATTTTTTCTTTACTCCTATTTTTTTTCAAATCCATTCTTCTTTTTACCCCTTTTTTAATCCGTTTTTCTTTTTCCCTTTTTTTTAAACTAACAAATAGTAAAATAAATCAAATAAATAAACTAAAATAAACATAAAATAAAATGGACAAAATAAAAAGATAAAAATAAAAAATAAAAATAAAAATAAAATAAAATAAAATAAAAAGACAAAATAAAACACAATAAAATCAAAGTAAAATAAGATTACTAAAAAGAGAAAAAATAAAAAATATAAATAAATAAATAAATATAAATAAATAAATAAATAAAAATAATAATAATAATAATAAGGTAATAATAAAATAAATAAGTAAATAAAAATACAATCCGGACGAAATTGGGTGTTGACACATGTTAACAACCCTAATTTCATAATTTTTGTTCGATTAAAAAAAATTAAGATATGTTTGTTTTTCAGTTATCAAAAGAACTTAATTTGCCACAACATAATTTTTGAGTTAAACTTTGATTTGAGTTATTGAAATTACAAACATGTCATTAGTATTTTTGGTCATTCTTTTATTTGCCTTTTGGATGTTTGAACATTTTCTAGTATGACAATGGACAGACGAAGACGAGTTTTGCTATTTCATACTCATTTTCAAAGAAAAAATTCATCATCATCTCTATACTCAAATCCATCCAACGGATAACAATTTTTTTGTCTCATCTTCATCCCCACTGAGTAATGGATATATACTCATACCCATATCTGTACCAGGTACTCTCAACCATTTGAGCTAGTACTTTTCCACGTCATGAAAGTTAACATTTAATGCCATAAAGGCTCCCATTACTCGTATTTATTAAATAATTATTTATTTAATTATTTAAATTCTTCAGGTCTTACAAACTGATTTCACTTAAGTCAAGTGAAATCAACCTGTTGAATTTCGTAACAATTTGTCTATAAGTGCTGTGATTTTTGAAAGAGAGGTACCAAGACCATTTTTTAGCACGAAACTGTTTTGGAAACTTGTGGATTCTCTCTCTTTCGTTATCATTCAGATTGCAGCTGTTGAAGATTGATCTTGGATCAATTCTTGGAGCTTTTGGCTTGTGTTTGAAGCTTGGAGAAGGTGTTTGTGGTAGGCAAGGTTGTGCTACCACTAAGGTTTGATCTCTCTCAAGCTTTGTGTGTGTGCCTGGTGGTTTTTTAGGTCTGCAAGAGGTGTCTTGCTGTATTGTTGTGATTCTTGTGTGATTCAAGAGTCTTTGGTGTGTGTTTTGCTTATTTTGAAAGTGTAAGAGTGTAAACTTTGTAAATCTTTTGAAATAATGCAAAGTCAGGCTCGGGTTGCCTTGACAAACTGTATATAGCTCAGGTTTGAGTGAACTAGTATAAAAATCTTGTGCTCCAATCTTTTCTCTAACCCTTCTCTCTTACATAATTATTTAAAGTTTAAAGAACTTGAATTTAAACCATCTTTTTCATATTCTTGAATGTTTTGGTGGCATCTACATCATTGAGCACATTTGCATAATCAATTAGAACCTGTCTTGAGTGTTCTTTTTCATTGTTCTTGCTACAAATCGTAAACCTGCATTTCTGTATTTTTCCTAGTATTTTAGTCGACTGTTTTTCTGTTTCAATTGATTGATTATACCATAACATAATCTGTTTAGTAAAATCAATTGACTAACTCTGTTTTTGATCGATTGAAAGTATATTGTCCAGTGTTTTTTTGCATCCAAAGTTGGTGATCGAATTGATTCAACTAAAGATAGTTTTTAGACTTTAAAGATTGCCTAAATTTTTAACTAGCCAATTGAACCCCCCTTTCTTGGCATTCCAACCATTTCAAAACTTACAAAAGTAACTTCAAATGTGAGAAACGATTGAAAATTGCCAATCTCATGGAGTGATTCATGATAAAAATTCCTAATAAAAGAAACATCATCGATAATTTTTGTAACCTAACTACACTCACCATAAACAACATCATTCCCTTCAACATTCTTTGTTGCACACATGTTCTTCAAGGCAAGATTTAATGCATGCATAACTCAAGGTGTCAAAAAATTTTAGGAAATAATCCTTCAATGATCATTCCAACAACTTTGCATATAGGAGCATTATCTGTTATAACTGGCACAACATTTTCTTCCCTTATTTCTTTAATAAAATCAATCATTTTGTTAGTTGTGTACTACTTATTATTTATTTCCTCAGAAGCATCAACCACTTTTAAAAAAACATAGGAGCCCCCTCACTTATGGCCATAAAAATAATTAAAGGTCTCCTTTGGGAATCCTTTTTTGTTCCAAGTTGATTTAATTGGGTTGAGTAACCTCTCAACGTGTGCTCTCTCTCATTGTAATAGGGTTATCCTTAATGCATTGTATCTAGGAGGAATAAAACCAGTAATATTATTGTTCCTGCGGAAACAAATAAGGAATGTCAGGGAACACAAATAACATCATACCCCAATCCTTGACCTCTCAAACAGGCATCTCCTTGACTTGTACATGTCGTCTCCTAACGTTGGCGGTCTGGATCCTTAAGATGTTACCTGTGGAAAGGGCTCTGACGATCAAGTCAATAAAGGCTCTCAAAAGTCAAATCTCAGATTAGTGAATTAATGAAAGCGTACCTTTAATTGTTGGGGTCCACGTGTATTTATAGAGTCTACTGTTTTTATCATAGGACTGTATATAAGTGGTTTAGACTGTATGGTTATCTAAGTTTGCCTAGATATAGTACATCAGTCCCCCAACCTTTGGCGAGATATATGCCACGTTGAAGGTTTGTATGTTATTAGTTAGGAATAAGCGGTGAGCCGTATCAGTGATAGCGATATGTGTTCAACATACCAGTCTGTTGATCTTTGGTAATGTGAGTCATGTAGCAATCTGCACGTTTGTTTTGATAGTTCTCGGCAAGAAAAAAATTACTTCTTTCTTGGTATGGTATGGTAGTCCCGTAGTCTTGAGATGTGATTAACATTGCTAAGAGTTTCAGAAGTGATGGAAGTAGGTGAAGGGGTGTCAGTTGTCAAGGGTCCTATCAGAGGGATTTGCGCAACCATTATTAATTTGCGTCGCTTCGCCTTCGGCGTGATGTTTCATCTTCTCATTGTTTGGGCAGGAAAACTTTATGGCTGTTCTGTTGATTATAAATAGAGGTGGATAGAAACATTTGTCCATCTTGCTTCATTTGCTAGAGTTTGAGAAAAGTGACTTGTGTACGTGTGAAATTTGTCCGGTACATCCATTGTTTTTGCCGTCATCTAAAACTGAAAAAGGTATGTCAAGTGATAACAATAGTGTGTCATCGCCTAGCTCGAGTAGTGGGAGTGGACGGTCAAGGGAAGAGTGTAATGGACGGTCAATGGGCGAGGGTAGTGGCCAGCTGGCCGGCGTGGGAAGAATCCCTATTGAGGTAACTGTTGAAACTAGGCAGGATTCGCCTGAGGAGTTGGCAGAAAGTAGCTTGTCGATAAGAGTCGGATACAGATGGGTGGCTGAGGACGTGCAGACTCAGTATTCCTTGTGCAAATGGTTCCGCCTACCTATTTTTAAGAGGAACATCAGGCGAAACATAATGTCTCTAGAAAGGGTAAACGCCATTGATTGCATTTGCCACGGTTAGGAGGGAGCCTCAGAGGGGTTCTTCTATATGTACATGTGCCACTTCTCTCAATTGCACGTGAGGATGCCCTTTGACGACTTCGCCATGGGGGTATTGCGCTTACTTAACGTCACCCCTACTCAGCTGCATCCTAACAACTGGGCCTATTTGCAAGCATTCTGGGTGTTGTGCCGATCTCTGTATCTCCAACCGTCACCTCAATGCTTCATGTACTTCTACGATACTCGACCCAAAAGTCCAACTACTTGGCTGTCATTGATAAGTCGGCCAAGGATAAGCAGACTGGAAGCTTTTTCTCAATCGTTTAAACATTTTAAAGATGGTTTCTTTAAAGTGGTAGTCAAGGAGCCAGGGCGTTCCTACTTTTATAACGATGATGGGAGTACAAAGTTCCCATTCAGCTGGACCGACAACCCTTGGTGTTATAAGGATATGAAAAGAGAGGAGTTGTTAGTAGCTGATAGGGAGGTGGTGGAGACTTTGATGAAGTTTAATGATAAGATGCCCACTAAGGGCTTAGTTAGAGTTTATTTATCCATGCATCCCATTGTTGATTTAGAAGGTATCGTTTTATGTTTTTACCGCTATGTTGTTTTCGAGGAAACTAACCGGTTTTTACCGCTATTGTAGGTCATATGGCTCAACTTGGGAAGAAGAATTTGAACTTATCCCAGGCTATGCACAAGGAGAAGGCTGCCAAAGCAAAGAATGCTGGGAACACTGAAGTTCCTAACTTGCAAGATCCGCTTGTGGAGGTTCATGTCCACAGAGGGACGAAGAGGAAAGCAGAAGTTTTCGCCAAGCAAGTTGGTGGGAAAGACATAAAGCGGGTAAGGGCTACATTGTTGGGGCTAGGATCTTCATTTGGGGCGAAGAAGCCGGAGGCCAGTTTGGAGTTGTCAGAGACTACTGTCCGGCGTGATATTGAAATTAATTTGGTGGAGTCTCTGGTAAAATCCATTGACAACATGGAGCCCAATGCCATGGTCAAGGTCATGCTAGAGTTTAACAACAAGGCACTGATCATGGGGCGTAGAGTGGGCAATTTGCTTCAAAGAAAGATTAAGGAAGGTGGTCGGGCAAAGGTGGAGGAGCTCCGAGAAGAGTTGAAGGTCCAGGCCGACAAGCACGCAAAGGAGAAGGTTTCTTGTTGAAAGGAAAATGAGTAATGGCAGGAGGAGAGGAAGCTGCTGGGTCATGGAGGGTCAGATGTCTGGATTCTGAGAGAAAACTTAATGAAAAGATCATTGACCTGGAGACCGACTATGATGAGCTGAAAGAGAAACATGACAGGCTTGAAAGCGAACTTGAGGACCTGAAGGGCCATATTATCCAAAAGCACATCAACGATTTTCATAAGGGTTTGCGGAAAACGACCTTCTTCCTCAAAGATGTCGACGCGTCTGATGCCAAGTTTGACATGAACAAAGATGTGGTGGATAGGCAGCTTGTGAGCGAAATGGAATTCAGCCTGGAGGAGGAAGTTGAGAAGTTGGCAGTTGAAGTGGATGCAAACCCTGATGAGATCGTGGCCGTGGAGGTGGACGTGAATCAGCTAGCTGCTTAGGATTAATGATTTGAATTTTTAATTTGTTTTTAATCCTAAGTTTGTAATAACTCGTAAAAATTTTCTTGTCTTTTTTAATATGATGAATGCCTTTTGTATACTTATCGCGGTACGTGATGCCGCTAGCTCGTGTTATAGGCGCGTTGTTTGATGGCTTTGTTTTTTTGGATTTGTTATAGTTGCTTGATATGTGTGGCCCATGTCGCTTACTTGGGTTCATGGTGGCGAATTTTTAGGAAAATGACTTAACAATTTGACGTTCGACTCAGACCGCTTACTTTGGTAAGTGGTGGGGAATTTTTAAGAAAATGACTTAACAATTTGACATTCGACCCAGGCCGCTTACTTTTGTAAGTGGTGGGTAATTTTTAAGAAAATGACTTAATAATTTGATGTTCGACCCAGGCCGCTTAGTTTGGTAAGTGGTGGGAAAATTTTAAGAAAATGACTTAACAATTTGACATTCGACTCAGACCGCTTACTTTCGTAAGTGGTGGGGAACTTAATAAAATGGCTTAATGATTTTGGTGTTCGACCCAAGCTGCTTACTTTGGTAAGTGGTGGGGTACTTAATAAAATGGCTTAATGATTTTTTTGTTCAACCCAGGCCGCTTACTTTGGTAAGTGGTGGGGAACTTAATAACATAGCTTAACGATTGTGGTGTTTGACTTAGGCCGCTTACTTTGGTAAGTGGTGGGGAACTTAATAAAATGGCTTAACGATTGTGGTGTTCGACCCATGCCGTTTACTTTGGTAAGTGGTGGGGAACTTAATGAAATAGCTTAACGATTGTGGTGTTCGACCTAGGCCGCCTACTTTGGTAAGTGGTGAGGAACTTAAAGGAAATAATAGCAAATTTGTTGAAAAGAGAAAGAACCCTTCGCTTTTATTCATAGAGTTGGGGTGCCTCGTTGAAAACTCCCTGGCCAAAACCCTCATTAGGGAAAGAATGCCAGGTGAGGAAAAAGAGTACACCCAGGGTTACAGACTTTCTGTGTTCATTACATTGGTAGGATTAACTAAAGTAGAACTTTAAGTGAGATACGTTCCACGTGTTCAATATCTCTTTTCTTGATAGTTGTTTGAGTTTGTAGGCACCTCCTCCTGCATCCTCTCGTATTCGATATGGCCCATCCTAATTTGTTGAGAACTTGCCATCCTTCTTCCTTGTACTACAGGCCATTCTCCAAACTAGGTCCCTTTTGACAAATGTTTGTGGGCATAGGTTCGAGTTGTATTTCCTGGCCGCCCTCTATTTTATCGCGATATTTCAGATTTGCGCTTTCTTACACAACTCAGTTAACATGTCTAGGTGGGTGCATAAATTTTGTTGGTTCTGGTCGTGGTCATATACTTGCCAAAGTAAGGAGGGTTCTCCAATCTCGACTGGTATCATCGCTTTCGCCCCGTAAACCAAGCTAAAGGGGGTTCGTTGGTGGCGGACTGAGGGGTACATCTGTCAGCCCATAGTACTTCTAACAAATCTTCTGGCTATCGGCATTTTGCGCCATCTAATCTTTTTCGCAACTCGACCAGTATGACCTTGTTGGCGGCCTTAGCTTGTCTGTTGGTTTGTGGATGCTCCATTGAGCTGGTGATGTGTTTAATTCCGAGACCGCTGTAGAATTTGGCGAGCTCCTTATCTCTGAATTGCCAACAATTATCGGTTATGATAGTGTGCGGAACTCTATATCGGCATATGACGTCTTTCCACACAAATTCTTGGACTTGTTGTGCGGTGATTGTGGCCAATGGCTTAGCCTCTATCCATTTTGTGAAATAGTCAATGCCAACGATGAGGAACTTCACTTGTCCTTTCCCTGGGCTGAATGGTCCCAAGATGTCCATTCCCCATTTTACGAATGGCCATAGGGAGAGTATGGAGTGCAATTGCTTTTGTTTCTGGTGAATGAGATTGCCTTTTTTTGGCATGTTATACATTTTTTGATGAAACCTTGATAGTCTACCTCCATGGTTTGCCAGAAGTAGCCAACTATGAGTATTCTGGTCATCATGGTTCGTGCACCTTGTCAACACCCAATTTCGTCCGAATGAATAAATTTATTCTCAAAAAAAAAAATTTAGTTAATGGAAAATTAAAAAAATGTGAAACAAAATTTTCTTCAAAACTTTAATTTTAGAAAAAAAAAAGAAAAAAAGAGAGATGAAAAAAAGAAAAAAAAAAGAAAAAGAAGGAAGATTCCAATTTGTTATTAATTATCACACTCCTTCTCATGAACCTAACAACTCAACATATCTTCTACCACCTTTGTTCTGATAGAGAAATTAGTGATATGATTCTAATAATTAAAAGCAATATCTCTTCATATAATTAGAATCAATATTACTAATCTTGATTGATTTTGTGCTCTGATTTGCTTTGACTTGATCCCATAATGTGTTGTTATCATGACCAATTCTTTCCTTATATTGTTTATTACAATTAAGACTGAGATTGCATTGATATTGCAAGATGTGAGTATAAATACGCACTCTGTCAGGACAAAAAAAACCGAAAAAAATTCTCTACACTTCTCTAATTCTTTCCCTTCACCACTCCCACATACACACCTCCTCTTTCATCTCTTTTTCAAAAAAAAAAAACATATTGAAGGAGGTAAAAAAAAGAGAAAAAGGATTCTCTACACTTTTCTAATTCTTTCTCTCATCACCACCCATATAGACACCTCTCATTTTTATTTCTATTGGAAAAACAAACAAAAATATTAGAAAAGGAAGAAAGAAAAGAGAAAAGAGAAAAAGTTAGGAGATATTCAATTTTTTTAAGGTACGTCACTCTCAGTTCTTTCATCTTTTGATTTAGTTTTTCTCAATTTTCATTCCTTTTTTTATCATAAAAAATATTTTTTCCCCTTTCTTTAGTGTTTGTCCAGGCGCTTGCGTCGCGTGACATCCAATTTAGACTTTTGTTTTTTTCTAAAAAATATATACAGATGATCTAAAGATAAAAAAAAATTTTCTTTGTTTACCCTTTTATATCTATTTGGTTGCTCATGTCGTAATGACATCCACAACTACTCTAAAATAATTTTAAAAAAAATATTAAAAATTTATAAATGATTAAGAAAAATAAAGAAAAATAAAAGATTAGAAAAAGAATTTATTTCAAGTGTTTGTCCGGCCGCTCGTGTCGCGTGACACCAATTTTAAAATAATACTAAAATTTAAATAAAAAAGTTTTCAAAATTATAAAATAGATTAAATCATTTTTCAAATAATGTTCCAAATAATTTTTCATAAAGAACTACGTAACCCTGATTCTCCATTCACATGGAGATACGTAGGAGCGAGGATTAATCCTCATCAGGCCCAAAAAACCAAACCATAATTTTTGTTTCTTTTGTAAATTCATTTATTATTATTTTTGGGGAAAATTAAATATTTTGAAAAAACCACATAACTTTTGCACATTTAATTAAAGGTACCATCTTAGGATTGACGTTGTGGGGGTGCTAATACCTTCCTCAAGCGTAACCGACTCCCGAACCCAAAATCTGGTTTTTCGCAAACCTTGCTCCTTTTTATGGTTTTCCATAGTTTCCTATAATAACTTTGGTGGTGATTCCAAACTCTGTTTTTACAAATTTTATTTTTTTTGTTACCCGAATGGTAGCCGCATATTCCCTCATGTATTTCTCTAAGTATGTACTCTGCTTACTCCTTTGTAACACATTTGAGCAAGGGTTGTCCATATCCTCGCTTGTATAATTCATCGCCTATCATTGTATATCGTGCTGCTTTTGCTAGCCATCCCTTGTCAGTATTAGGTGGAAGGTTTTCGGTCTTGAGGTACTAGATATACGGAGTTGTCCATTTGTTGGTGTGCCCATGTTGAGGCAGATGTTCTTTGTTGATGGTGCAGATAACGTCTGTTGTAGGAGGAACTATGTATGTCGTTAAGTTTAGTACTTGTAATTTGGACAAGGCGTCTGCTTGTACATTCTCTCCACTTGGTATGTGTTGGATGGGTACCCTGTCAAAACTAGATTGCATGATATTGCGGACCAGGCGATAATATTGGAGGAGAGTTGCATCTTTAATTTGAAACTCGTCATTGAGGTGGCTAATGTGAGCTTGGAATCTGTTTTGCATACTAGCGAGTGTATTCTGACTTCGCGCGCCAATGATAGGCTAGCAAGGATGGGTTTGTCTTCGGTCTGGTTGTTGGAGGTTTTAAAGGTGAAGTGTATGGATTTTTTTTGCTGAGGATGTGGTTGGGGCCTTCTAGGACGATACCGGCACCTGCACCTCTTGGATTGGAGGAACCATCAACGTATAGTGTCCACTGGTCCTCTTCTAGGGTGTGTTGGAGGTCGTTAACAAATTCAAGTACGCACTAGGCTTTGATGGGGCCGCGTGGTTCGTAACAGATGTTGAATTCGGAAAGTTCCACAACCTAAGATGACATTCGTCCGGCAAGATCGGGTTTTTGGAGGATTTTCTGGATGAGGTAGTTTGTTTTGACAATGATATGGTGGTTTTGGAAGTATGGGCGGATCCATCTTGCTATATTTACCAAGGATAAGACGAGTTTTTCCACCATTTGATATCTGGTTTCAGGGTCTTGCAAGGAGTGACTGACGAAGTAGACCGGATGTTGGATCTCGGTAGATTCTTGGACCAGGGCGGCGTTGACTGTATGGTCTGTTGCTGTAATATACACCAGTAGAGGGAGGTGTACGTTTGGTTTACGGAGGATTGGAGGGGATGTAAGGGTAGTTCTGAGGTCTTGGAAAAAATTTTCACAACTGTCATTCCAAGAGAACTTCACAGATTTTTTGAGAAGTTAGATGATGGGTCGGGTTTGTTCGGTAAGTTTGGGAAGCAATCTGGATATCGCGGTTAGGTGGCTTGTGACATCCCTAAAACGATATTAGTTAAAATATTTTACATATATAAAAAGAAGCTGGAATGTCACATCTTCATTAATATACGCCGCGGAAATAAAACAAAAATTTAATATTCAACGTGACAATTATTGAATAAAGATAAATAATTCCAAAAGCTTTTATAAGTTCCAAATAAAACTTTAAAACATAATAATTTCCCTAGCTCTAATTCCCAACTAGTCCCTCTCTCCATCTCGAGTGTTAGCAGCATTACCTGTATCATCAACTGCTCCCGTGTAAATTACACGGTCATCGCCAAACACAGACAGAAAGGGTGAGCTCAAAATGTATATAAAAATCACAGAAATTAAATAATAGAAATTAAATTAGTCATGGACTCAGGATTCCTGATGCTCACACGAACCTGCCCGCTCGTGGTCCTGCCTCTACGAACCTCCCCGCTCGTAGTCCTACTCTACGGACCTACCCGCCCGTAGTCCAACACATGTGATCCATAAGCTACGTACCTCCCCGCACACAGCATCTCTAAACTGTGAGCACGGAACATACGAACCTACCTCGCTCGTATCCCCACAGGAGAGTAATCGAGTATGAACCTCCCCGTCCATACCATCACATGTTATCCAGCATCCATGAACCTACCCGCTCATGGCACAACATCTCCTGATCCATGTTTCATCAAAGTATACAAACAATACCCATAAACCGTCCTAAACTCGCTTGGGCTAGAAGCCTTAGCTTAAGCGACCAGGCCTGTCTCGCTCAAGCTAAGGTTTCTCACCTGAGCTAGCGTGCAAACAGGTCTCACATGCGAAGGCTCGCTTAGGTGAGCTTACCTCGCCTGGGCGAGATCCCACTTCGCTCACCACAACAACACTCGCCTAGGCGGCGAGACATCAGAACACACAAGCATCAAACTCGAGTTCTCTCTTAGGCGAATACCTCTCACCTGAGCGAGGTACTCTGTCGCTCAAAGCATGGGCTCCTCGCCTGGGCGAGACCCTCGAGCTCCACCTCACGTTTTCACAAATCCTCGCCTGGGCGAGCAACTCTCGCCTGAGCGAGATGTGCAGACATAACCCAAAATCTCCTTTCTGTTATTCTCGCCTAGGCGAGCCTAGTTAGCTCGGGCGAGAATAGAGGACCTATTTGTTGTCACGCACACAAAGACACCAAACCAAATGCCAAAATTCACACACCACTATGCTAAGTACTCCATTACTATTGCAATTATCAAGAGCACGAATTATACACAAAGTTGATCCCCAATCAAGCACAATTGAACCACAATCCATTAACAGTACCACAACACCCCAAAATTTACATGCACTCTCATAAGGGTTTAATTCCATTACCACAAAACAGTCCAATTCCCCAATTTACAGCACAAATATCAACAATTCACATGGCAAAGTTACACAAATCAGTGCACACCACATAACACATCAAGTTTCTACACAAACATATAAATGCATGGAAAAGAGCTCCCCTAACCTGTGAATTTTTCCTTCAAAAGGTTGCCTAACCTTGATTTTATGATACCTAAGAACCCTGCCTTCTTGCTCTCTCAACCTCCACCGCTTGCCCTCAATCCCAATTCACCTTCACACTCAAAATTCGTACTCCCTTCTCACTCTAGGTTTCAGACTTCCAAAACCCTTCAAATTGGCTAATTTTCCCCTTTTATATGGCTCCTAATTGTGGTAAAAAAAATAAAAATGAATAATGGTTCTTTTTAATGTTTATTACTACCTTTCATAGTCCATTATGGGCTGTTTCTCCCAACCCCCTTGGCTCCCCATTGTCTCTAGGCTTTCCTATCCTTTCACATTCAGACCACAAGTACTTTAACAAAGTTAAAGAGATTAATTCGTTCTCAACAAGGGTTGAACCCACAACCACTCAATCACAAGGCAATTTACACCACCAATTCAACCAAGTCATGTTTGTGATAAATCCTCTAATTATATAATTATGTTAGTACCTAACATAACCATGCAATTTATTAAAATTACTAATTAATCAAATAACACACATAATTGGCTTACATAGGACTCGAACCCAAGTCCCCTCACACAATCAAAGTACTCTCAATCACTTGAGCTAGTACTTTTCCACGTCACAATGATTAGCATTAAATGCCATAAAGGCTTCTACAACCCACATTTACTAACTCATTATTAATTTAATTATTTAATTTTCCCGGGTCTTACATTACCCCCAACTTTAAAGATTTTCGTCCTCGAAAATTGCACTTACCAGGAAACAAGTGTGGGTAAGATTGCCTCATGCTATCCTCCATCTCTCAAGTCATCTCCTGAGTGATTGCATCCCAGAGGACCTTTACTGTCTTTATTTCCTGTTCCTGCAGAGAACAAATAAGATGAGTTAGGCACAAATGTCACCTTACCATGTAATTCACTATCTCTTCAGTTGGTCTCTCCCTGGTTGATACATGTCAGCTTGAACACAGGAGGGGTTACCTGCAGAAGAGTCTCTGAAGCTCAAGTAAGTCAAAGCTCTCAGAGAGTCAAATCAGTGATTAATGAATGCGTACCTTTAATTTGTGGGGTCCATGTGTATTTATAGAGTATTAATGATGTTTGTTTACCTAATGGGATGGGCCTTGGTTTGGGCCCTAGCCTGGGTTATGAGTGGGCCTAGGCCCAAACCTAGGCCCCTCAAGGTCTATCGAACGCGGGGACCTCCATCTTACCGAGTCTTCGAGGGCGGTCTGATCCGTTTATTTCTTGGCTTATCAGATGTCGTCCTTGGCCGTGTACTATCCGTGTTGGCCATTTTGTTGTTATTTTAGCCTTTGTTCATTTAAATTCGAGACCATGGCGGCCCAGGTCGTGTACTTGGGTTGTCTCTGGCATGTTTATGAGGTTTATCATTTATATGGTTAAGTCGACCAGGTCCGGTATGAGTTAGATTTACTCGGCCTAGGCTGAATATTTGGCTGCCTTAATGTATTTCTTATTTAATTGATTGAGTTCGGTTAGGTGTGGTACACCAGTCCCCCAGCCTTGTCCGATGGGAGTTGTCGGTCAAGGGTGATATGTGTTGGTTGTGTTGGTATGCTAGCAGGACCGGCTAGGTGTGGTACACCAGTCCCCCAGCCTTTAAGTGTGGTGAACAGTGTTAAGGCTAAAAAGTGGTAACCGTCAGAAGGTAGGTGAAGGGGTGCCAGGGGTCCAATCAAGAAGTTTTTGCGCCGTCATTTTTCAAAAGTCGTATCTTTTGCGATGATGGTGTCGATTGGTCTGGGGTTTTATTTTGGCGGGAAGAGTTTTCGTCGTTTGGGACCCTGGACTATAAATATAGGTTTGAAAAGGGGTGAGGAGTTACTTGTTTCATTTGCAAGAGTTTTGAATTCAGAGATCTTGTGCGCGTCATACTGTCCGACTAGTTCCCAAATTCAACCGACATCTTCTCGTAAAAATGAAAACAGGTATGTCTAGTAGTGATAGCGTGTCTACGTCTAGTAGTAGTGAAAGTACCGAGTCGGATAGAAGTAAGGATAGGCAACTTGGCGGAGAGGGTACGAGTTCTGGGGTTGTTACGAGTGGGATGCTAATGGAGACTATGAGGGAGGTTCGAGAGGATCCCCCCGAAGATTTGGAGGACAGCAACTGGCCGGCGAAGGGTGGCTATGGGTGGGCGGCTGCTGACGTTCGTGACCAATCATCTTTGTTCAGGTGGTCCCGTCTACTGAACTCTTGGTTAAACTGCACACCTGTCATCTCCAAGGGTGTCAGTGGGGACATTGTTTCTCTAGAGAGGGTGAGTGCTATCGACCGGGTATGCCATGGGCAGGAGGGGGCTACCGAGAAGTTTTTCTACATGTATATGTGCCACTTTTCTCAACTTCATGTATGATTGTCGTTAGACATTTTTACCATGGGCGTATTACGAGCGTTGAATGTGGCACCTACACAGCTACATCCGAATAGTTGGCCCTACTTGCAGGCTTTCCGCATTCTGTGCTAGTCCTTATACTTGGAGCCTACTCCTTATGCTTTCTTATATTTTTGCGACACCAGACCTCGGCGGCCGGCTACATGGCTATCTTTGATTAGTCGCCCCAGCATCAGCAGACTGGATGCCTTCTCCGAGTCTTTCAAGCATTTCAAGGATGGGTACTTCAAGGTCATCGTTAAAGAAGGAAGAAAAGCTTATTTTTTGAACGCAGACGGAAGCGCCAAGTTCCCTTTTAGTTGGACAAACAATCCTTCTCGGTATAAGGACATGGGGATGGATGAATTGTCGGCTGGTGATAAGGAGGTTGTGGAGACCTTGTTGAAGTTTGTTGATAAGTTGCCCACTAAGGGCCTAGTTAGAGTTTATAATTCAGTGCACCCGATAATAGATATCAAAGGTATCTGTTTATTACTTAAGCTGTGTTAATAATACTAAGTTGTTTTGATCCGAGTTGTGATGTATTATTGTAGGGCATATGGCGCAGTCTGGAAAGAAGAATTTGGCGCTTTTTCAAACGTTGAGGAAGGAAATGGCCGCTAAGGCCAAGGCGGCTGGGAA
>Ga0214545_1001055_pt1 | contig 49555 bp, 35 predicted proteins | sample CNSS4metaG_FD_160064 | JGI IMG/M metagenome (GOLD analysis project Ga0214545, IMG submission 160064) | Root nodule microbial communities from cowpea collected in UCLA plant growth center, Los Angeles, California, USA - CNSS4 | ecosystem: Host-associated > Plants > Roots > Nodule | place: USA... | reverse complement strand
GTAAATTCGTATCGTGAATCGAATCATGATTCACACGATTCGGACTCGTATCGTACGATACAAGTACGATACGGGAGTAAAAACGATACAACTCACGATTCGTATCGCCAGGGACCTGAATCGTATCATATCGTACGATTCGTATCGTGAATCGTACGATACTTACTACAATGCTTTTAAATGAGAAATGAACTGCTAGGGAAGGCAATGAGGGTTCACGTGCAACTAGAGTTGGAAGCAAATCTGTTTGTGTTGTTGATGGGGTTCTAGATTTGGAACGTGTGAGTCGTAAGTTTGCGGCTCTGAGAAATTCAAAGTTATTTTGCCTTTTTTTCTCTTTTATCAGTACATGTGTTTTGACACAATTTTGTATTTTTGGTAGGATGATCCATGTTGTACTCGTACAATCTACAAGAATAGTGATCCATGTACTTTGTTTGCTAGACATGAATAACAAATTGCATACCTCAAAAATTAGGGGCTGCTTGGCTTGTTTTCTTGTTTTCAATTTAGTTTATATTTTCCCTTGTTTTAGAAATTGCAACCATGTTTTCATTATATTCCTTGTTCTCAAAACTTTTAAGACCAAATAGAGAAAACTAACAAATTATTCATAAAGTTTTTGAAAAATAAATAAGATGAAAAACTGTTGCATTTTAGGCATTGTTTGGTTTGACAAAAACATTTTCTATCTTTACTTTTAATTACAATAAAGTTGTATTTTTCACTTGGTTTCCTTTTTAAAAGTTTGAATAGAAATTAGTGAAAAAAAAAAAAAAACTTTTCATTATTTTCAATGCTTCCTGTTTCTCAAAAGTTTGTACAGGAAACAACTTTTCATTGATTCCACGGGATATAGAAAACATTTTATTATTCAAACTTTTGAAAATGGGAAACAAAATGAAAACAAAAACATGTTTTCTCAAACCAAATGCCTCTTGGTAATCATAGTGAAAGCATATAAACTGAAAATGTAAACAAGAAAATAAACCAAACACCCTATTAGATTCTAACCTCATCAACAAGTTATTACATTAACTAATGTAACAAAGTCATAGCAATGTGCAAACCTGGGCTACTACACAAAGAAGCTCCTCATGAGATAAGACAGCAGTTTTGTGATACCGCTGATAGAGATCAGCTCCAAAAGCACCATGCGGTAGCCAGTCAGCAGGAGCAAAATTGACTGCCTCTGCACAATTTAAACCTGAGAACACAAACAAATACAAAGTATGACACACTTCAGATTATATTTAAGATTGTAATTTTGGATGAAGACAAAAATAAAATTGCATACCAAGATTGAAACCTCCATGGTAAGACCTGGGGAAGGTAATAACAAAATTCCCAGGCTCCTGGAAAACATCAAATGAGAAGAAACATGTCAAAGATTATATATAAAAAGAAATGACAAGCAAAAGAAGTAGCACAGCCGTATTCATTTACTGGAAACATACATGGAGGGACAGTAAGTGTAAACGAATTTTAAGTGTAAAAGAACTTCAACTGCAACCCCCAATGTTCCACCTAATAAAATTATAAGTATTATTGTGGATTACTTATTTACTTGGATATTATATATCTTAAACCCGATAAATGATACCTGAAGTATACTGTAGACAGGAACTCCATTTTCTTGCAATACAGATGGATTCAGCATAGTAACAAGCTGAAAAAGCAGATCAGGTTGTGCATCAAAAAGATCAGGAAGACTGCTTCTCATCACCTACAAGGAAGTGGATCATTTTACTATCATTGCCAATGAATTACTTAAAATTAACAAATATGAAATGTTTGGATTGTTGGGTTTGTAGGGAAAGGAGGGGAGGATTTATGTTTCAACATTGAAGTTTCAAATGACAGTGATAAAATGTCTTTGAAAACTAATGATGGATGACTGGAAGATTACATGATTATATCTCATTTTGAAAAATGTTCAAAATTTTAAATAAAATACTAATTCAAATTGAAATATTAACACATCCTAAAAATGATCCCATCTAAAAATACTGAGAGGACCACTAATTTAAGTGAACTACAGTATAAATAAACTCCCAAAGATAAATACAAAAAATAATAATCAAATTTTAGATTTCAATGTGGGAAATTTAACACATGTTTAGCAGCTTACACTTCTCATAACCATATTTTATATCACAGGATACCACTACATAAAATCTTGACAAAAGTTGCCCAAATTAATGATCTCATTTCTTGACTAATAGTTCGCTTATACAATTGACAACTCTATTTACAAGTAAGGAAAAGGAGAGCAGTTTTATGGTTATCTTTGTATCCTGTATCCAATAGCACGATTATAATGAACGAGAAGAATCCATTGGAAACTATTCCCTCTTCATAAATTCTATTCATAGAAAAAGACACTTCTTTGTCAGGCACACACACTCCATGTCCACCCACAGTTACAGTGTGCATGCAAGTGTTTGTGTGAGATATATCAAAAAGTAAAAATAATGCATAGATATAACAAGGACCCAAGACCTACCTTCTCAAAAGCACTGGATTGACTACCAGGCACACTGTACCAGCACTTTGCCTCTCCCCTAGAACAAAATTGAAATCAGAACTGAATTGCAGCAGGGGCTGGGGAATAAACTGAGGCACATAACACTCATAAATACAAATATATATTAAAAACAAAATGTAAAGATCATAAAAACATAGCAAATATTGGCAAGTTGAGGTTCCATGACACTGAAGATAAGAAAAAAAGCACAAATGCAGAAAGAAAAACAAAAGAAAAGCAGATTAAATAAAATGCAAAATTCATGAATTCTTTGAAATGCAAAAAAAATAAAATTGTGAGCCAAATTTAAGTCTTCGGTAAAATAAGGCCCCAGGTTAAGTACACCAGAGATTTTCAGCTTTCCAAAAGCAAAAAAAAAATGTCAAAGTCCAAAATTGCCACAATTTCACATTAGAATGTAGAAGTCACACAAATTTAAACAACAAACATATTTCGGCATGGGGAGAAAATTTGAAACAAAAACTCATTAGACAATTATAGAAAAGTTTCGTTCTTCCTTTTTTAAACTAAACATCCATGTTAATTGAATGTAGTAGTTGATGATTAAATTTGTTTGGAGTGGTGGTGGGTGGGTCAATTGTGAACGATTAGCTTTCCACAAAGCCTATGAAGCAGCACGTGAATTGCGTCCAAATTTTCAAGTAAAATATGCACTTTTATTGAGTCACCGCCAAGCCAAACATGCTATAAGATTATTTACAAACCTATTGCCAAAAAAAAAATTGGCAGATTGACGTTAATTTTTCTGTATGCAATAAGCAGTGCTCAGAGAAAGTATGATTGAAGGAATTGTTCTATGCTTAGGTAGAAAATTTGGAAGAATGTAATGTAACTAGTTTTTGGTATAAGACTCTGTCTGGAACTAACATTGAATGCACAGAGAACTTTTGTAGTTCTGCTGCTGATCACATATTTTGCTAGGAAAGCTTTTCTGTTCTCAAACGGAGAATAATAAGAAGCCACTAGGATTGAGCTAGTTGTGAGAGGTTTGGATAATTTGTCTCAGTTCACAAGTTCAAACCTCCATGGTTCCTTCCATAATATTCTTGCTATCGGATTGAACCGACAAGTTTATGTGGAACATCAAAGTGCACATCATTAGTAACAAGTTTACTACAGTTAAATTTTCCCTAATACAACAAAATCTTCTTCTTGTGATCATGTTATGATTCATTGAACATGTTAGGTTCATTCTCCATGGCCATAAATTATCCTATTAACATACATAAAAAAACACATAACTCCTGAAAGAAAGGGTTCTATTTTATTGAAACAGACAAGAATTGATGGCTTGGCGCTGTTATAATATATATTACAAAAAAAGAAGATAATTGTACAAGAACAACACAAATAAAGAAAAGTAAGGCATACCAGTGTAGATAATTCATTGAGTAAAAGCAGTGATCCTCAAAATGCCAGCAAAAGGATGAGAATAGCATCCCAATATATAGCCAGGGTACCATGACGCCGGTGATATTGTGATGAACAGCTCGGAGCATTGAACCTTTCAACTTAGGCAGGTTATTAAGATTCCACGGGTTAGTTGAGTATTCTTCCCATAATTTGTCATCAATCCATTCTGGTTTTTTATCAGCTACACGTGGAAAACCACTCCCATAAACAGATGTATCCAAGTCATTTCCATACATAACCTCAACCTCACCAACCAAACCCTCCACAATATCCCAAAATTTTTTCTCTATTTGCACTCTTGAAACAGGCCCCGATCCAAACCATCTCCTCCTTGACAGATCCGCCTTACGTCTAAAAGCTTCCAATGAATAGTGCTTCCCAGGCACAAAACCAAAGCTGTCCCGATCAGAATTCAAGCAGTTGAAACAATACCAATTACCCTTTGGAATTTGCTTCAATGGCGGGGAAAGACAATATGTATGCCATCCCTTATCACATCTGTCACACAAAAGCATGAGTTCCCCATGCAGACCACTTTTACACTGTTCACAAATCTGATCATGCTCTTCTCCTTGCCCTTTACTATCCTTCGGTTTCAAACAATCAACACTCTTGTGAATCCTCTTCGACACCAAAGGTTTCACCCCACAATCACTCTTGTGCTCCTCATACAAGGTTTTCTTACAACTCTGGTCTGTCCCTTGATTCATCTGGTTATAAAAATTCTCGTAATCATACAAATGTTCCCGGTACAACTGACACAAGACATGCTTAGCACAATCCGAAATCTTCCCAGTGGACCTGACAAACCGAGCAACATCCCCCCATTTCTTCCCATCAACAACCTTATCATAACCACCATACCGCTTCACGGCATTGAACAGCTTACACAAGTCCAGCTCCGCCCCTTCGAACACAACCCTTTTCCTGGACTTCTTACTACAGTGATCCTTCAAAAACCTAGAATACTCCAAGTCAAAGGTCTTGGAGTCACAGGAAGCAGGGCGTGCCTGGAGCTTGTGAATGGCCTGAGTCTTGGTAGGGAAAGTGAAAGCGTCTAGATCCAAAGCAAAACGGGGTTTCCAACTCTTGGGAGGCACAATCTTACAAATTCCATAAGGCTCAGCCTCGGGTCTAATCTTGTAAATATACTCCAAAGGATCCTTAAATTCATCCTCAGTAGGGTAATACACAGGCCCTGCAGGTATACTTGAGGATGCTACACTCAAACTAGGTCCTACCACACCTTTCTCAACGGCTCTAGGTTTTCCCTTCCCCATCTATTCTATCACCACCGCCAACCAATTCATCAATGCCAACACTTCAAAGATAACTAACTAACTAACTTACTATGCGCCAAGCAATAGCAGCAGCAGAGAGAGGTTGTGGTTTAGTTTACCTTTTGGCCAAGTGGAGTGACAGTGGCAACAGCAGCAGCAGCAGCAATAGCAGCGCAATGAAGACAGGAAGATGCAGTGGAGTCTTGTCCAGTGTACAGTGCCTTTGATTTGGTTTCGTCTGCTATTAAATAAATTAATAATATATAGCTTCTCTCTACTCTGCCGTATCTCACGGGAAGACTTCTTTCCAAAGATAACTCGTCATCCAGATACTTTGGTTGGTCTGCTTGGGTTAGGTTAGCTTCACACTGAGTCAGGCCCAATCTTCTTCTGGACACTGTTTCACCTTTTGCTTCCTGCACCCCGTGATTACAATGTTTGTTAACTTTCATTTCTTACTTGTACATTAATTTTCTTTTCTCGCTGTCTATGTATTCTCTTACATCCTATCTAAAATCAAGCAAATTCTGTATTGTTTTTTACATGTTCTTTATCCTTAATGTCGGCTTTTTTTTTCCGCCCGTGTTTTTACATCATATATATATTTAACAAATACCGAGAAAACGAAATTTGTTCTTGTCTCTGTTTATGGTGTGTAGCGGTAAAAATGGCAACCATGAGTGATGCAACGCTGGAACAATGACGGCTAGTGGTACAGACAAAAGGGAATGTGTAAACAAATTCTTGATAATAAAATTTTATGCCAACAATTACAGTAATTCGATGTAAATATTGAAATCAAAATTCTTATTTTTACAACTTATTCCTTCGCTAAAATCTAATAAAATATCTTTGTTATTGTTAGATATATAAAAGAAGTTTCATTGAAGAGACAACACAAGTGAAATCTAAATTCAATCACATAAAATATTGATATTATTTTTAATCTAAAAGAATTTATAAAATTTTTATTTTTATATAATATTTTACTTTTTATTTTTAACCAATGTTAAATTTTACTTGTCATTTTTTGTCACGAATTACATATTGATTTCTTCACTAACTTGTCACCCTTTCACTTTATGTCTTAAATTAGTTTTCTTTTTCCACTTTTTAGCTATGTTTTCTTGGAACATGTGTTCAAAATTGTATACAAACTTTTATATTTTTTATTTTTTACAAGTATTTTTAAATTATTCGCTTAACTACTTTATAAAATCTATTATTTATATTATTTTATTCAAATCGAGAAACTGTTTCTGTAAAACCACTAACAGAAAAATATTGACCATTTTAATTTATATAAAATATAATTTGTAATAAATAGATAACTCAACTTCAACGTAATAAGTTTCTAAAAGATTGAGAAATTTAACCGAACAGTAATTATATCTCTAATTTTAAAAGTTAAGGAACTTAATTAAACATTTTATTAATAATGTTTTACGGGAATGTATATGTAGCATACGTAAGATATTGTCATAATATCATTTTAAATATTTCCGATTTACTTTTATTACTTAGCATGTCAAAGGGACAGATCGGTTTACGACGGATCTAATTTGGCTTATTTATGATAAGTTAAAAATTCTACAATTCAGTTTAATCTATTATGAGCGGGTAAGTCAGACGGATTGACTCATTAATTCATATAAAAAATAAGTTATATAATATTTAAATATTTAAATAAATTTTTAATTTATTTATATATAATTAGTAGTAATAAATAATTATTAAAAAAATTGTAAAAATATATAACCGGTGATGAACCAGAATCTATTTTGAGATCTCTGATTACACTAACTGTGAAACGACACATCAACAGTTCAAAATGAAAGAAAAAAAGTTGACAACATTAAACGGCAAAAAGCTCAAAATATATGAATTAAGTGAAAAAAGGACGTGTCAGTTATGAAGGCAAGGTGTCAAAAATAGATAAGCAAGCAGACTCATAAAAGTAACGTGTCAGTGCCATGGCACACGTGTAGCTATACCAACCTCGTACCAATTTATATACATTCCTTCACACGAATCTCCTCACAGTGAATCGGCGCGGAACATCCCTCGTTATCGATCCCTGCATTTTCTTTGGTTCTGGTAACTCTATTGAACTGCCATATTTGTTCATAAATGAATGCATGCATGCATGCTAGGGCACTTTGTTTACTTACATGTAGCTGATAATTTTCAAGAGAAGAAAAGAGAATGTACAAATTTTAATTTTTTTGATGTTGAAGAACTTGACTATATATGTATGGTGTCAGTGTTGTTGGAGTAAGCAGAATGGGATCCCTCAATCTGAAATGGGCTTCAGGGTGCTTGGCTTTGGGGAAGGTAGAGTCAAGTAAAACTACTCTGAGAGGTAGTTATGCGTACGATAAGTTCAAGCGCAAAGAGAAAGGACAAAGATCTGTGATTGTTGCTACGGGACCAGCCATAGACCATGCTCCTGCTATTGCCGAAGAACCCTTGACAAAAGAACATCTTATTCACTACATGGCATCTGGTTGCAAGCCCAAGCAAAATTGGAGGTTAGTCCTTCATTTTCTATTCTCTTTCAATACTGTATATAACATTCATACATAATCATCATTGGTATTGTTCAAATCTGAAATCAGTAAAAAGGTTATGAACTTTCTATGTTTAGTTATAACCATGAAAGTTCGAACCAATGTATGTATGAACTTTCTGATGTTTGTATGTTGTCTTTGCAGAATAGGTACAGAGCACGAGAAGTTTGGCTTTGAGCGTAAGACTTTGCGTTCCATTAATTACGAACAGTTATCAGCTTTACTCAATGGCATTGCTGAGAGATTTGATTGGGAAAAAATAATGGAAGGTGACAACATCATAGGACTAAGAAATGTAAGTCCTCGATTAATTTCTTTTTCTTTATGAAACTTTGTGCCTCGTATTCTGGATTTTGGTTTCGACGTGGCTAAGGCCAGAAATGGTACTTGAATATTTATATCTGTCCCGAGACCAATTTCAATTAAATGGAATGTGACGTTTATTTGTAAAAAATTCTGTCGTAGGACAAGCAAAACATATCATTAGAGCGTGGTGGTCAGTTTGAGCTCAGTGGTGCGCCTTTGAAAACATTGCATCAAACTTGTGATGAGATTAATTCACATCTCTATCAGGTTAGTATGTGCAATTTCTGTGATAAAAGAATTCTGAATTCTAAAATTTTTGTTTCATTAGCATGGATTGCAACATCACCATCATTTTTTGAAAACAGTTTTTGGTCATGATACTGAGAACTGCACCTCGATTCATATGACAGACTTGTTATTCCTTGCTTGATAGGCCAAAACTGTTGCAGATGAAATGGGAATTGCTTTTATGGGATTAGGTTATCAACCTAAATGGAAATTGGAAGACATAGTTAGAGTGCCTAAGGTAATATTTACCTGCATCAAATTTTTGATATAAGGGTGGGAGACTGATACATTTACTTCTTCCAGGAACGGTACAACATTTTACAGAATCAGTTATGCAAATTTGGCTCGCCTGGAGTTGAAATATTGATCATGACATGCTCAGTTCAGGTCAGAAATTTTATCCCTTTTCTTATATTAAGCACAACAAATTCTCCCATTAGAAATATTTTTAGTGCATCTAAAATAACAAATAAAAAGAACCATTGGTTTAGGTCAACCTGGATTTCAGTTCGGAAGCAGACATGGTCAAGAAAATGCGTGCCGGAATTGCTTTGCAGCCTGTAAGAATTTCTGGTGGTTTATTGCAATGTTTTTGTTTTTCCTATATGACTTATATAACGATTAAATGAATCCAGTTAGCAGCAGCCTTATTTGCTAATTCACCTTTCAAGGATGGGGTTCCAAGTTCTTATCTCACCACAAGAGGGTTTGTAATTGTCATGAGTTATTGTTCACCACAACACTCAAATATTTGTTTTCTACATAGCACTAATATTGAACTTTGTTGGCTATGTTGTAAACAGCCATATTGGTGAGTTTGACAAACATCGCACTGGCATACTCCCTTTTGTTTTTTATGACAATTTTGGGTATGTTTATCGTTTTCTTGTTGTACTTTTATTTTACGGTACTTTTTAATATGAAGTCTGATTTTTATTTTTGGTTGGTTACTCCTGTAGGTTTGAGCAGTATGTTGATTACGCCCTTGATGTGCCAATGGTGTTTGCTTATCGAGAAAACAAGTACATTGACTGTCGTGATATGTCATTCCGGGTTATCATCTCTCAAATATCTCATTACCCTTCCATTTACGTTTAGTTTTCTGCAATATAAACATATATTGTAGATGATTTGTGATTTGTTATGCAGGACTTCATCGCAGGTAAACTCCCAGCCATTCCAGGTCAAGTGCCAACACTAGCTGACTGGGAAAATCATCTAACAACCATATTCCCTGAGGTTACTATGCAACTTTGACCATGCTAAGTTTGCACACTAAGCGTTTGTCTAAATGCCGCACACTAAGTTTGCACGTTGTTTCATTTTGTGTAGGTCAGGCTAAAGAGATACATGGAAATGAGAGGTGCTGATAATGGCCCTATTGACATGATATGCGCTGTCCCTGCTTTTTGGGTATTTCATTTGTCTATGCGCCACACAATTCAATAATCTTCATCTTCCAGTGGGATATATTGTATCCTGTTAAAAGAGATCTATATAATGGAAAGCACATACTGAATTCACTTTTAATAATGTTTGCAGGGAATCATAAACAATGCTGGATATCTGATTTAACCATGCTGTCTATAACCCTTTCATCTGATAAATAGTCCTAATAAATTTCATCACATCATATATGGATGTCGCACACAAGGAAAGCTATTATTTCAATCTGACGTTAGTTTATTGTGGTTAATTTTCCCCTCGCAGGTAGGCTTACTGTATGATGAGGTTTCACTGCAAAATGTTGTGGATATGATTGCTGATTGGACCCCTGAAGACATACAGAATTTAAGGGATATGGTAATGAAGAATATCACAACCAGACATATATATTTTGTGAAAACAAGATGAAATGCATCGACCTAGCACTTTTCTTTGAATCATGACTTCTTAATTCATGCAATTTGTATGTTTAGGCTCCCATAACTGGATTAAGGACTCAAGTTCGAGGTAGATTGTTGAGACATATTGCAGAAGAGGTGTTGAAGTGGGCAAAGGTATATATATTTTAAATGTTGATACTAGTTGTTTTCCGATTTTACAATCCAGAAATTTGGAAATGGTGTGTTCATCGATGATTTTGCAGGAAGGTTTGGACAGAAGATGCTTGAGTGAATCCGTTTTCTTAGATCCATTGAAGGAAGTGGTTGAGACAGGTATCTTACTGTTCCCATTAATTTATTCATATCTTGCATTGAGCATAAAACGGTCTTCATACATTTGATTATGTGAACAGGTTTGACCCAAGCCCACAAGCTGTTGGAGTTGTATCATACGAAGTGGGGAAACAACGTAGATCATGTGTTCAGAGAGTGCTGCTACTAAGTCCACTTAGATTCTTCTATATGAAGAAGGTCGAGGAATGCATAAAACTTGTACTAAATGTTTGTTTAGTACAAGTGATTTCAAATGAATAAATGACCAGAGTCACTGGTTTACTTTTTGAATAAAGGAACGTGACACCTACAAAGTCTTTGACTCAATTTGCGCAAATGATGATTTCCCATCTTAGAGGGGGACTTTTTTTTGTTTGATTTTCTTGATTTGGTTATCTTTATAAATATTTCGAATTTTATTTAAACTATATCTTTTTTTTTATTGGCGTACTTAATTTTTATAATGATTCACCTCTTTCAATCTATCGCTTTTAATTTATTTTTAAATTAAATTTTAATTCTTCAAAAAATATTAATAGCTAAAAAAAATACTCTCATATTGTAAATCTTATATATTCAACATTTATATCTTTCAACAAGTTAAAATAACGTACAAAATTAATTGCATATCAAACTTTCCTATATAGTATAAATTTAATAAGGTTTTGTTGTTTAGCATGAAGAAATTTTTAGCAACAATGAATAGGTTTTAATGAATAAACAAAATAACAAGTATAAAATTTAACATACAAATTCGAAACACAAGATTTGAATTGTTTTATTCAAAAAAACTATTTTAAAAGTAAAAACCTAATCAAAGTAATTTAGTAACAGAATCTAACTCAGTTCACTAATTGGTCAAATAAGTGAATTAAACAGTTTGATCTACTCAAATTTAATTAATTTTAATACAATCTAAAATAATATTTAACTGTAACTACAAATTAAAATTACAAAAATATAAAATATTAGGTTTGTATTTTCAAAATATTAGGTTTGTATTTTCAACTCAATCACAAAAATATAAAGATATTGATTTGGTATACAATTTTTTTTGTTAAGTTCAATTTGGTCATCATACAGGACACGTACATGTGCCAAGTCATGAAATTTTAAATTCTTTTAATTTTTTTTTAAATAAAAAATTGTCACATGTTAACTTACCATTGTGTCACGTGGTAGCTTACAATCATGACACGTGACAGTGAAAATAATTATTTTCAATTTAGTCCTCTGTTTAAATTTTTTGTTCAATTTATTACTCTAATTTTTTAAAATGATATACTTTTAATTTGAGACCAAATTAGTAACTAAGTTTAATTATAACTTATATATAATGTTAAAATAATTATTTTAAATTTATACATCAAATCACTACACCTAAATATTCAAATTATTTTACTTTTTACAAGTGTAAAAAATTTTATGTGTAAAAAATTACAAAGGTAAAAAATATAAAAAATAAAATAATTTTATTTAGGTGAAATGATTTGATGTATATATTAGAAAAAGTTATCGTAACATATATATATATATATATATATATATAAGTTATAATTAAGCTTATTTACTAATTTGGGCTCAAATTGGAGAGCACGAAATTGAATCATTTTAAAAAATTAGGGTACTAAATTGAACCAAAAATTTAAATAGAAGACTAAATTGAAAACAACTATTACCATTGTCATGTGTCATGATTGTAAGCTGCCATGTGGCACGATGGTAAACTGACACGTGACAGTTTTTAAATTTAAAAAAAAAAATAAAAAGTCTTAAAAAGATTAAAAATTTCATGGCTTGACAGATGTCCTGTAACGGTGTTAACTCCAACTTAACAGAGATGATCAAATTAAATCTTTTTATATAATTGGGGTACTAGATTGGACGAACACAAAATATGGAGACCAAATTGAACTTAACCAAAAAATTAGGGCACAAAATCAGTAATTATACCAAATATAAAATATTGGATTTGCATTTGCAACTCAATATGTTGGTTAAGATAAAATTGTTCAATCTAACATAAATTCAAAAAATTTGTGAGTATTTATTTGTGGATAGATTGGTGAGTCAATCTGACTTACTAAGAGTTCAACTTGGATGAACTGAATTATTGATGAATCAAATCAAAAGTTAAGCTGTATTAAAATTTGTAAAAAAATTTCAAACTAATCTCACTTGAACCCGTAATAAATTTGGTTGACTCACATGATCCACTTTCGCAACTCTAAAATTTATGCAAAATAAATATCCTAAATATCTTTTTTAAATATAGAAATATGTTATAATCATTTTTTTATAACAAATAAAACCTGCTAGCGCACAAATTATATTTTAGTATTCGAATAAATATCTATATTGTAATATAAGAGAATAAGAATCAAATTGTAATAGTAGTAAATTAAATATACATCATCCTAAGTTTTTTATTGAATAATATTCTTCAAGAACACGTTGAAAGTTTTTTTACACATATTATATAAATAAAAGATTGTGTTAATATAAAACTATTTAATACAAAAAAATGAAAATTACTGTAATATATATTTTTTAAAATATATTAAAACTTGATAATTTTTACTAACGTTTAATTTTAGTAAAGTTTAACATAAATAACTATAATATATGAAGTTATAATTTAATGGTTGATTATTTGTGTAAAGTTAGTAATAATATAACATTTTTTTATCCTTCTTCATATAATTTTATTAACTATTTATATCTACAAACATTACAATATATTAACATTAAAAAAAAAACGAGATAGAAAACTCTAGAAATACATTTTTAAAAACGCATAAATCAATGATATTTTAACATATACATACCTAGAAATTAAAGGATTGTGAGAGGAATTTTCTTCTACTTCATTGAAAGCGCCTCCTTCGTCTCTTTCTCCGTCACGATTGTTGTCTTTTCCATCGATCCCTCAGGTTCGTGTCGTTCCCTCTATCATAGCACCGTTTTTATCTGTCTCTTCTTTCGTCTTTCTCGTTCTTGTATTCTCTTTTTCACTCTCTTTTTTACTATATTATTGGTTTCTGCTACATAATGACATTTTAAACTATCTTCTGTTGTATCAGATTTACCTTTTGTTTTTCAATATATCTTCATACTTTATTGGCAGTGTCCCTTGATTGTGGCAGTATATAGGTTGGTTAAACATAGAATCATCGAAAGCCGATTTAGGTTTATTATTCTCTTGGAGAAGTGAACATATCAGCACTTGCAACTTTAAAATTGACATCAATATATCCTCATCCAGCTAAGTTACTGTTGATGACTTGTAACCACGTTTTAATGTGTTTTCTTTTTTGATTGAAGTACTACCAATGTATCCCCATCTAGGTATTCATGTTTTATTATACGTGTGCAATATTGTCAAACCAAAATGTATGTGCTTCAAATCTACTATTGCTGAGTATGAGGATCCTCTCCTCTTGTTATTTGTTATTGTTCAATGTGAATATGTAGAAAGCTATTACGTGAAACATGCTGTGTGGAACAGTATATTGGCAATAGTGAACTGGACCATTAATATTGAATAATACTCAAACTGGACCATTATTATATGTTTTTGAGGCCCAACATTATCTCTGTTTATGTTGTTTTAATTCTTGCTCCTGTCATGGACCCTGATCTTCAGGGGCCCATTACTACAATCCCGCCCACCTTATATGTATAGCTCTACCACAAGCCTAGGGCAATGAAGGATTTTTCCGTTGTTCATTTTTTATCCTTTAGTTTACCGTCTGAGTTTTTTCTTTCTTGAGATTATAGCAGCAATAATCTGACATATTGCTTTATGGTACTTGAAGTGTGCACATTCGTGAAGTGACTCTGGCTGCTTATAGGTGAAAAGGGGTAAACCTAGGGCTGTAGAGAAAGGTGTGGTAGGACTTCATTACTCTTGACTATTTAATTTCAGTTCATTTATGCTTTGTTTTATCTATGTTGGAACCTTAATACCATGCTATATTTTGTGTGTGTCTCTGTCTGTGCATAACAGGTGTTCAAAGCAATTCCCATAAACAGAGTTCATGGGCAAGAAAGGAGGGGCAAAAAAATCGGAGTCTGTATCTCGCGCTCCAATATCACTAAGGGAAGAAGTCACCGGAAAAATACAAACGAAGGCAGCCTCTAACACCAAGTCAAAATTGAGATTTGAGCACTTGAAAAACCTTGCAGAGTGGGCCACCACCAATGACCCTCCTATACAGTCTCTGGGCGCCTTCTATGGACGCCAATTCGCCACCTTTGGAGAGGCAATCGGAGTACCGCCTGATAATTCTCTAATAATTTGCCAAAGGTTTGTATACCTTTTTCTGTCTGTTTAGTGGTTATTCCTGTTCTTCAATTTGGTTCAGCAGTTGTCCCGTTAATAATTAATTTGATGGCTTGAACCTTTAGCGGAAAACTACATTTACAATATTATAGAAAAAGTAGTACTCAAATTCCTACCATAGAACTATTTTTGAGAGTCTTTTAGTGGCGTTCACTCTACAATACTTCACTAGATGAAACTTCACTCAACTTCCTTGGTCGTAACACTCCACCAGTCAGAACTCTCCATAGGTAAGCCTTTTTATCAACTTTGATACTAATTCACAAGCATCCAAGCACTCGGAGAATCACTCTTAAAAACTAGCTATTGAAGGGGAAGAACCAAACAATTAAATAATTCAGTGAGCATGCCATACTAGTTTATATGAGACTTAGACACCTGGTAGTGTTTGATTCCCAATCAATTTTATCTTTGTTATTCAAATGAATGCTTGATTAGCTACTGCTATATATTTATGTTACCAATTTTAATTAGGGAATAGTAACACTGCCCTATGTTGCGATTTAACATTTAAATTAACATTCAATTTGTGAAAATTTTGTAATGGTTGCGGTTGTTGTATTGTTATTCTCTATGCTATTTTGTTCTTCAGAAGTTTCAATATGGTTTTACTTATAAATGTTCTGCTGCTTAATTACCATATCCGTATGATATATCATTAAAGAATTTGGTGATCTTTTGCTGATAATAGTTTCATAGTTTAATTGATAGAAACAAAAATCATTTGACAGCTCCAACAGCTAATTTTTTTAAGTTGCATTTATTTGAGTTTGATTGAATATCCAATCAGATTCGTGTTCTAAGTTATCTTTAAACAGTTGGTGCTTCGAAATTTCATAAGATCTCAGTATGAAATATGTTTGTCAACACTGATAATCATTTGACTGCTCTACAGATGTGAAACTGTTCTTCAACCTGGCTTTAATTCAACTGTAAGAATTGAGAAGAATAAATTGAAGGCCAGGCATAAGCAAAAGAAGTCTGGTAACATTACTCAAAACAACGTAGTGTACAAGTGTCATCATTGTTTGTATCAGAATCTAAAGAGAGGGACCCCTAAGGGACACATAAAAGGAATCTGTCCGTCAAAAGTTAAATCATCATTAGAGTCAACACCTCCATCAAAATCCATCTCAAGTGATTCTTATGAAATAGAGAAAGGCATTGCAAGTAAAGATGAAGTCAATGAAATAAATGTGTTTCCTTCCCGAGTTGTGGCCAAGGATGTTACCCTTATGGAAACTCAATCAACTTCGTCGAGTACAAATACAAGAACTTTGTTAGAAGGAAAGAGGAGAAGGCACGATAGTACCTTTTCCAATGATATTATTAAAACTACAAACATGTCTGGAAAAGGAGCAAATCCTGTGAGTACATCCAGCAAAAGACGAAGAAAATCTTGGATGAGTTTAAAGGAAATTGCTCAGAGCAATGAGCATAAGAACAGTCAAATTGGTAATTTGACAATCCCATTCTTTCTGTAAATAGGGAAATTTCCTGTGTTGGTTAAATTCAATTGTATTTTTTACATGTTGCCTGCAGGCTTTATACTTTAATTGCTGCTTCTAGCTAAATTGTCTTTACTGATGCCCTGTTAGAGTCCTGTTTTCCTGTATGGATATCAGTATATTTTCTTTTTTTGTAATTTTAGTTTGCCTTTCCGAGCGGCTAAACTAGTTTACCTGTCTCGTTGATTTTTCTTTTCGTTATGGCTCTCCATTTATGGAGACCGAGTTATCACAATTGAACCTTCGATTTAGTTGATTGATGACAAGGAAATGGAATGGTAAGATTTCTTGAGACTGCTGAGAAAAATGCAATCAGACATTACCATTTACATGTGGGAAGTGGAATTCAAATATCTAAACATTATAGAAGAGGAGGAGGGATCAAGTTATTTGTAAAATAACTTTGAGAGTTTTTTTTTTTTATCTTTATCATTTTGTTAATCTAACTTTTATCAGAGTTATTCTTTATTCACAAGTGCACACCTAATTATACTAGAATGGACTTTTTACGAATAATTGATCTTCGATTTTTAAGTTTCAAAGTTATTGTGAATCTATATAATGATAATGAACAGAGAGAGTTGAGTTTCATAATTGAATGTGAATCTTGATTGTTTTCTTAAGTCATGAGTAAATGGACATATTAAACAAATTGTTACTTAAAGATAGTTAAATATTATAAATTATTGTATCATAATATTAAATGTAAATAGCTTAGAATATTTACAGAGTATATAAAAACAAAAGTTAAATGGAAATCAAAATTTGAGAACTAACAACTATAACAAAGACTAATTTTTAACACATTTTTAGACTTTTTATATTTTTCAATTATACCATTGACATTTCATATAATAATTTATTATCGTTCTTGGCTGACTTACAATTCAGTTTTTTAATTAAAGCAATAAAATATATTTACTGTTTAGGAAAATAAAATATGATGTATATTTTTTTCTTTTAAATAAAAGGTAATCTCAAGTTTTAACCTGTGTTGGGATAGGTAAGACCAGTGATATTTGAAGTTAATGTGATTGTTTCAAGACACTTGCTCACTCGTGACAATTATATAAGGTATGTGATGTGCGCTCTTAAAAAAAGGCAATGCAGTATGTTGGTTGATTTGATTTGAATATAGTTATTTGTCATAAAATTTTAATAATATATAATAGTATATATTTATGGACAAATTGTTGTAAAATAAATATAAATTAATATATAAATTTTAAAATATGAATAAAATGTAAAAGTAGGATAATGATAAAATGATGATATGATAACGAGAGTGTATAATAAATGACTATAATGAGAATGATAAAGAGATCGGCAATAACAATGACAAAAAGTATTATACTAAATAATCTTACATTTTTAGGAATTAAGATTAGGAATAATTAAAATATATTTTTTTTTTCTTCAATTCATCCAAATTATTTTTAAGAGTACAATTATAATGGAGTTTTAAACTCTAAATAGGATAATAACTTAATCGACTTTAAATATGTTATCTTAATTTATATTAATAAAAATACAACAATAAAAATACTATATTTATTTATATTTGTACTACCTAGTGCTGTGTTTGGATATGAAGGAATGCAAAATGATGAAAATGAGGGGAAAGAGAATGAAAGGTAGAGTTGATTGGATTAAGAAACAATTGATAGAAAGTGAAGGAAATTTTATGAAAATTGTAAGTCAATTGAAAGATGAAATAAATAAATATTTTAATGAATAAAATTGTAAGATTAAAATTTTATCATTATAGCTAAAATTAAGTTAAAATAAATGTGATTGGTTAAAAATATTTCAAATAAAATATGATTATTTTGAATTAAATTGTGATTAATTGAACATTCTCGTAAATCTTATACCCTCCTCATGTGAACACATCACCCTCATTTGACATCTTCTTTATCATATGAGCCATGCACAGTTTCCATCTCCTGATATTGGATTTTATCCATTATTGTTTTTGGGACTAACAAACTTTCAACATGCAATAATTGAAAACATTAGACAAAATAGAAGGAAAAACATTAGACAATAGACAAAAAAAAAACGTTATCTTTATATATTTTTTCTGCGTGAAAGAAGAGAGCCTACAACCTATTAAATAGGGAGAGGAAAGCATAAGAAAACTTAAAAATGAAGAGTTGATATGAGATTAATTACCATAATTTAATAAGTTTGTTAAGTGTATGAGAAGCTTGAACTTGAATAATTATGTTACATTTAAGGATTTACAATTTTCTCAAAAATATTATTTAAAAGATAAAATCGAAAACAAAACACATATAAAAATAATTTTTTATACAATGGTATATATATTTTACTTTTAAAAAAATAAATTATATAGATTTTAATATGTTGTAAGAAAATGTTATAATTTAGTTATTTGTAGAATATTAATACTTTTATTCGTTTGTATCTCACCAATATTATCGCATAATTAAATTCTCAAAGATTATTATTAACAAAAACAATGGTATGACGTGTATATATATATATATATTATAAAATTTTATTTATTGATAGTAAATATATGTATTTTTTTCTGATTTAAGTATATATTTATATATTTTTATACATGTATATATACAAACTTTTATTCAAATTTTAAAGAAGTCTATAGCCTAATGGCTGAGAATAGTTATTTTCTTTTTCTTTTGAAAATATAGCGAGGAGTTTTAATAATACTTTAAAGTTCTAATGTTTTTATTTTATTTTTGCGTATGACTCATCATACAATTTATTAGTGTTACATCGACGTAAATATACAATTTTCATGATAGATAACCTAATCAAAATTTCATTAAATTTTTTAATAATAAATAGATTGTGTATTTGTAAATACATAAGTTATATACAATTATGATTAAGTATGATTTTAGTCTCTGAACTTTGATTTAAATTAAACTTTTGATCGAAACTTTAATAAGTTTTGGTTCCTAAATTTAAAAAATGAATAAATATAGTCATTTTAACTCAAAAATAAATATATTGTGTATTTGTAAATACATAAGTTATATACAATTATATATAAATTAACGTGGCAGGCAATAATTACATTTGTTTTATATATTTCAAATTATATTAATTATTTATAAGAAAGAAAAGAAAAGAAACCTGGGTAGAGTTAATATTTAACGCGTGAGTTGAATCCACACGACATGAGTGTGTACAAGATTTGTCTTGACTTGTATATTTATTGAGTCTGCATTAGATTTTAGATTGATGACAATAATCATAACTCAACACTTGAAACATGGTGAATCGTCGACGCTTTATTCGAGTTGCAGTGAGCGACGAAGAAGATGAAGCATCACGTCCACGACGCACGCGCAAAAGATTGAGGCTTTTTGAGGAAGAGGAAGACGACGACAATGATAACAAGAACGAAGAACAACAACTGCAGAAGAAAGAAGAAGTACCAGAATCGCCTCAGCCTCCGGAGGATGCTACGCCTATTGGTAAGCCAATTAGGTTTTCGGGAAAAGGAAAAGGCAGAAGAAGTCACTACGAGTCCTTCATGTTCAATGGCATCGAATATACTCTTGTAAGCTTCTTGTTCTCGTTAATTCTTCACAAATTAGGGTTTTCGAAACCAAACACTTTTCCCAATTCGTTCTGCTTTTGTTTCTACAGGAGGACTCAGTTCTTTTCTTTCCCGAGGGAAAAGGCCAAAAGCCATATGCTGCAATTATTAAGGTATAAGCTTATATCTATCCGTCAACCGCTATTGATTGTGATTTTAGATCTTCAAAATTAATCAATTTGATTTCTCTTCATACCTATGAAATAATCAGTGTTAGTAGTATTATCATTATCATTCCCCTTGTCAATATTAATGCTGCATTGATATATATATCATGGAAGGTTTTCTTTTCTATGTCTTTTATCTTCTTCAAAGGGGTTTTCCTTAACGTTGTTATGTTGTCATGTTGTCAGGACATTAAACAAGGAAGTAATGGTCATGTGGTAGTGACGGGACAGTGGTTTTATCGTCCTGAAGAAGCTGAGAAAAAAGGTGGTGGGAACTGGAAATTACATGATACAAGGGAGTTATTTTACAGTTTCCATCGTGATGATGTTCCTGCTGAGGCTATCATGCACAAGTGTGTGGTGCATTTTGCTCCCATACATAAACAACTTCCAAAACGCAAGGATCATCCTGGGTTTATTGTACAAAAGGTATATGACAATGTGGGAAAAAAACTTTGGAGAGTGGGTGATAAGGTTTATGAGCATACTAAGCAGCGAGAGATTGATGTGCTTATTCAGAAGACTCTACAGCGTATTGGTGAACTACCTCATATTGAGTTTGCGGAAACCACAGACCAAATGAAAAGTAAAAAAGAGGAGAACCACTGATTCACCTCTTGATATTTCAAAGGATCAAAGGTTTATAAGGTGAACTGCATGACTGTGTAAGCTCTCACCCACCCTTTTTCCATCACCTTTTGCACTTTGTGCCTCCACCAACTCATGCATGGGCATTAGTTTTTTTGTCTTTCAGAGTTAAATTATATTTGACAGAATGTTTGGTCAGATACATCTCTGTCTTTCTTTCTCTGAATTTATCTGATATATACTTGTTTATTGTGATACATATATATATATACACATTATCCACCCACCAACCCAGCTCTTTTTTATACAACATGTTTAAGTTCCTTTTTGTGTGCATTTTGTGTGTGCGTATCATAAGAAAATAAAATAGTGTTGAAACCCAAGACATGTGAATTGTCCAACTCCTAAAAAGTTTTGATGGGAGCAATCCAATGTTGAAGTTTTGTGAATCCAATAACACTGCAGGTGTTTCTTTTGACATAAGCATCCAACGTGGTTATGGTTTTGCGCACACAAAAATAACATGAATCATGTCTTTTGACATTTTTTAAGTATTTTTAAAATATAAGAAAATAAAAAATAAAAAATCACTTAAAAAATATCACATAAAAGAAGTTGTAAAAATTTAATTATTACAAAAATATTTTTCCTTTTATTTTTATCGTCCAAGACATTAATTACAAAAAAGAGCCTAACATATGTGTGGTTCTGTATAATACTAAAAGTTTGTTCTCAGTACCCCGTGAGTTTTAAAAAGAGTAGAAGACTTCTTGATGTGATTATTACTATTTTAAAATGCAAAATAAAATAAATGATAGTTAACGATTACGTGACTATTATGAACGGTACGGTAATTTCTAAATTACTTTTATTCTTTTTAAAATTTGTATTTTGAATTGAAGTTTCATACTCTCATCCGTGGGCTAGCATTTGCGAAACAATTTCGTTATCTTCTAAAAGCTTGAAGTGACTTTTAATATATAAAATGTGGAGATGATGTTTGGTCGACGCTCTGAAACACTATGATAAAGTATGCATCGGTGGTCGGTGGTCAAATATCGATGCTAACAAGAAGTAAAAATTGACGCTAAATAATTTATTAGTGTCGAATTATAAATGTTAATTTGTTTGTGTTAAGTTAACCTTCAAAATTGAATCTAACTAGTGTCAGCTTAATTGACCCTAAGTCATCACCATCTTTTATTTTTTTTATTAAAGTAATTTAGCGTTAATCAAACTCATACGAAAATATTATTCATTTTAAAATTTATTTAATTTAGCATCCGTTTATCATACACTAATGATAATAAATTAAAAACAAAATCCCAAATAGTACTTCCATATTTAATCAATATAATGAAAAAAATATAAAAAATATAATGGATGAAAGGGATAAAGGTGTAAAAGAGAGATGAATCTGGATGAAAAAAATGAGTATTAAAAAAATAAATGAGGAGAAAAATGTGGATGAAGGATAGGAGGAGAATAACATGGACGAAGAAAATGAGGAAAAAATATAAATAAATATGTGAGAATATGGATGACAACGGGTCGGATCAAACACAAATAATATTTATTCACAATTCGATCCACAACAAAAAAGTTCACCAAAATGTCTGTTTATCCATCGTGTATCCATTTAAAAAATAACACAATAATAATTTTAATAAAGTAAGCATTACATTCAACTTTTATTTTTGGTAAAGTAAATATTGCTTACAAGTTTTTTTTCTAAATCCTAATAGAAAAGTCAAATAAAATTTAAAATGTTTTTTTACAATATCATAAAGTTTATTCATACTAATATTTATAATATTTTTAATGTTTATTTTGTAAGTTGATTGAAACGTAAGATCATATTTTTTTTTCTTTTAGTATTTTTGAGATTATTGTATTTGTATGATTCATTATTTTTTTCTATTTATTGAGGTGAAGTGTATTTATAGAGACATTTTGACACTCGTGTCACTAATATATTATATGTAATAAATATGATAAAATTAAATGAATTCTCCTACTTCATAACCAATATACCTTTTTATATCTGATTCATGAACTTTTATCTAGATAAGTGTTTAAGTACATCCGATCTAGCATAATTGTTAATAGTTTTTTAACTTAGATATTAATTACTTAATTAATTTTAGTGTCTTGCTTAATTATGGTTGAGATGATGTCCTCCCTATGTGATCAAGAAGAAGTCTGGGCATTGAAAACTAACTCGTTTAATAGGTAACTTATAAAATAATTTTTGTAAAGAATAATGATATTTTGACTACTAAATTTTGACAATTTTTTCTTATAACATAATGTGTCATTTTCTAAGTGATTTTGAAAATTTGAGAATGAGAAAATATAAAAACAGAAAACCACTTAGAAGATGTTACATGAAATTATAAGAGAAAGTTGTCAAAATTTAGTAGTCAAAAAATTATTTTTCTTTTGTAAAACAAATCTTCATACATTTTGCTTTGAATGAGTTAATTTTTGATTTCCAAAAAACAAATAAAAGAAAGAAAATAAAAAAGGAAAGAGAATACGAAAATGCGCTCGTTTTCCTTGATTGCATTTGTGTGAAAGAAAAACACAAAAATCTAATAACTTTTCTAATAATATAAAGGATAATGATATTTTAACCCACTTTTAACTTACCACTTCAATTACCATTACATCATCACATCACATCACTAAAAAAAATCAAAAAAATATCTAATGGTGATTAAAATAATGAATTAAAAGTGGATAAAAAAAAATGGGTTATATTATCATTTTCCTAATATTAAAAAGAAACACTCAAATGCACATAATTAATTATGTTTTAAATATAATCCATTATGCAGCAATATTATTAAAGTATGTACAATATAGTTTATTATATTTTGAATAGATATTTGAATAAAATTTATGTCACTTAATATTTTATTAGTTATATCATAAATATTTCATTAATGTTATTTATTTATAATAATCATAATTAAAAATTGAAATTTATATTAAATAATGAATAAATAGAAAATATAATTACTAATAATACAACAATTATTTTGCTTTGTTATTTTTAGTCTCCTTCACTTAACTTAAATAACTGTTTTTTTTTTCTTTTCCACCCCTCATCACATTACATCTAATAATAGTAAAGCTCCTTAATAAATTCGTGTAAACGAGAATAAAAGACCATAAGAAAGTTAATAAATAAAAAAAGAGGATAAAAGTAAAACTAAGTGTAATAATAATTAGACTGTATAGAAATTAAATTTTGAGAAACAATAAAAAAGGGTTTAGGTTGGGTGAGAGAGAGGAGTATTATGTGTTGTTGTTGACTCACCTTGAGCAGAATATTCATTTTTCGTAGGGGGGTTTTGAATTGGCATTGAAAAGGTGAAACGGTGATCGTAGTTGAAAATTGGAAGATGGTGAATCGTCGACGCCTGACTCGGGTGGCGACGAGCGATGACGAAGACGAAGCACCACGACCACAACCCACGCGCAAGAGGATGAGGCTTCTTGAGGAAGATAACGATGACGACGAGAATGAAGAGGAAGAAAAAGATGAGGTACCGGAACCGCCTCCACCCTTGGAGGACGCTAAGCCTATTGGCGAGCCTGTTAGGGTTTCGGGAAAAGGAAGGGGCAGGAAAAGGCACTATGATTCCTTCGAGTTCGATGGCATCCAATATACTCTCGTAAGCTCCTTTTTCTCATCAATTTTTCAATTGTAGGGATTCTATGACCACTGTATGGTTCCAATTCAGGGTTTTTTTGGTTTGTGCAGGAGGATCCTGTTCTTCTTGTACCGGAGGACAAAGGCCAAAAGCCATATGTTGCAATTATTAAGGTACTGTTATCTGTTTCCCTTCTCCATTGCTATTGATTGTGACATTACATTAAAAAGGGTTGTTAATTCAATTGCTTCATTCCTGATAAATAATTGTTAGTCCTCTTTATCAAATACCTGTTTGTGTTGCATTGGTGTTAGGGAGGGTTTTCTGCACCTTTTATCCTCTTTCAAGGGACTTGAATTTTAGACGTTTTTCTGCTGTCAGGACATTACACAGTCTATCAGTGGCAACGTGAAAGTAACGGGACAATGGTTTTATCGCCCAGAAGAAGCTGAGAAAAAAGGTGGTGGAAACTGGCAATCGTGTGATACGAGGGAGCTATTTTATAGTTTTCATCGTGATGATGTTCCTGCGGAGTCTGTTATGCATAAGTGTGTTGTGCATTTTGTTCCCAGACACAAACAGCTTCCAAAACGTAAGGATCACCCTGGTTTTATTGTACAGAAGGTGTATGACACTGTGGAAAGAAAGCTCTGGAGGCTGAGTGATAAGGACTATGAGGATATTAAGCAGCAAGAAATTGATGTGCTTGTTCAAAAGACTCTGGAACGTATCGGTGAACTTCTTGACATTGAGCCTAAGGAGGAAGCCCCTGATTATGACGAGGACCAGATAAAGCATAGAAGAAGCTTGAACAGAAAAAGTCTTTCACCTCCCAATGCTTCAAAGGAAGAGGAGGAAACACCCAGGAGTGAACAGCATCCAAAATCAGAAACACCCAGGAGTGAACAGCATCCAAAATCAGAAACACCAGTGAGTTGTGTAACTAATAATGCCTCAGAGTATTATGGCATATTGGTAGAATTCAACGCGCTAACTGGAGATAGCCATCGAGACAAATGGTTGGAGAGGTTGCTTCAACGCATTCAGTACGTGTGTGATTGTAATGCTAGCAAAGAAAGGGACAAAAGATTGGGAAATGGCAATTCTGATGAAATCAACGGTGGAAGCAAGCATATAAGTTCAGAGTCACTAAACGACTGTCAAGATAAGTTTCAGAAGGTATTATTAGGTTGTTAGGAACTAGTCGTTTTATTTATTTTGTTTTTTAAATATATCTTTTCCTTATCGGATAATATTAATTTAGTTTCTTTCCCTCATCTCCCACCTCAATTTTTTTTTTTACAGAATTCCAAGTCTTTTATCTGGCCAGATGCTGCTGTTTCAGCCATAGTTTCTCTCGAAAAGGCTTCACATGACGCTCTCTCATCAGATTTTATGAAATACAACCAAAAGTTGAGGCAATTAGCTTTTAATCTGCAGGTCAGAAGACTACTTTTGCATATACAAGTTATATGCTTCAGATATTTTTAACTGTTGGATTAATATTGCTGCTAAATTCTAAGGTGGAACTTTTTAACTTGTATTGATCGTTGTTTATGTTATCTATTAAAAGTAGTGTCTAAGAGGTTACATATATGGACCATTTATTATCTTTCTATTTAACAAATGATAAGTTGGAAGGTTGGATGATAATGCTATTGCATACTAAGTAATTTATATATTTATGAAACACACTATGTATATCAATGTGCTGTTCTCTCTTCGGACGATGGAAAAGAATGGGAAAAGCTAGTTAGAACATCTTTATCACAGTTCTTACGACAATTTTTAAATCTAAGAACCTGTTTTTGCTATGTTTTTCCGTTGGAGAAGAGTGAGTTGGCTTCCATGGTGGAGAATCAGTTCTTATTGAAGAACCCATAAGAACTGTTATTGAAAATAAAAAATAAATTTTGGATCCCAGATATAGTTGATAGAGGAGGGCAAATAAGAAATATTGACACCACCACATCCATGATGGCACCTATGGTTGCAGTTGAGTCTGCATCTTTTAGAGTTGTCATCCTTTTAGCACCCACAGTTTAGGCACATCCTTTTTTCAATCAACCATCTTTCTTTGTGTTTTTGTGTCCAGATCCTTCCATTGGAGGAAAGGGAGAGGGGAGAATTTGGATCAGCTGGTTAAGATGTCCAAGGAGGACAAAAGAGTATGTGTGATAATGTGACAGAAAAGGATCGGGGAGGGTATGGAGAAGGGGGGAAGTGAAAGGAGTGTTGCATCATGTGAGAGTTAAAAACGAGGAAAAGAAAAAAGATAAACGTAAGAACCCATATTGAAGTTTTAATGTTAAAATTAAAAATTATTCAATTTCTTAAGTCTGAGTTGTCAGTAAAGGGTCCACAAAAATGCAGAGAACCCAAAATTCGTTTTTGCATTAAAGATGACCTTAGCTGTAACAATAATTATATATTCTGACTTACATTACATGCATCATCTAACTTGTGATTTTGATATTTCTGGGTTGAGAAATCTGTGTGAATCTATTCTTGGAATTTGAACTTAAAAGTCTAACTCAATCCCACTAAATTGATTTTGTGTGAATCTATGTGAGGATTTTCCAAGTTTTAGAAGAACTACTTAGGGTTTATCTTTATTTGAATGCACGATGTCAACCTTGTAAGAGTTTATGGCTCGCTGGTTGCACAGGATGATGTTTCACTCAATCTTTTAGGTTAGCTTCTTCACAGGTAGTATTTTTCTAGACACCCACAACAAATTCTGATAAATGCTATTAAGGCAGAATAGTGGTATCACAATTTAGGAGACTCGCCTATGCCCCAACTCATGCCTAAAGCTATTGGCTAAGAGCATGGTAATGTAGGTGGTTTAACAATGAATTTAGTATATATTATGATACTATTTTGAATTTTCGGTCAAGGTGTAACTCAACTTTGGTAAGGATCACCAAAAATCTATAAGCACTATTTAGGTCTTGATGTTGAATTTTCAACCCTTACAAGTGGATGACCTGATGGATGTATTTTGCAATCCTTGCTAAATCTTTCGGATGAATCCTGTCATCAAAGGGAGACCTTTTTTTAGACATTTACGACCATCTCTAATAGGCTACAATTAAGTTGAGCTGGAGGTGATTGCTATTATAATGACTTTCCAACACCCTAGTACTCATTCCCTAGTGATGGGCTTGGAGCTTGACAATAATCTTAAGCTCTACTACTGTCTTAGCATTTAAGTTTAAGATCTAATTTAATCCCACAAATTGGTTTGTATGTTGACGATTGGCCAAGTTGTATGATGGTATACCACATTATCTTAAGCCCTTAAGAATCGACGCCTTGTTGGCTGAACACCATGATGCTTGACCCAGTCAGTCTTTGGTCAGTCCTTTGTAGGTAGCCTTTTTTGAGGCATTGACAATCTCCTCTGAGAGACTGCATGAGGTTTGGTCAGGGATGACCACAACTAAAGCGACTATTCAATATCCATGTATATGTTTCTTTCCTGCAAAAATAATAAATTGATTATATTGTTAATTTTTGTTCTTTGCAGAAAAATGCAGTGTTAGCATGCCGTTTATTAAGCGGAGAGTTGGAACCTTCAAAAATATTAAACATGACACCCAATGAATTAAAGGTATGATATATGTCCACATCTTTTACAAAAAATCAATTCAACCATTGAGTTGTTTGTTTGTGATGAAATGGTGAACTTGTTTAAGTTATTTGTGAACTACTTGAGTTCGACTTGTTAAATGCTCAATCTGAGTTCATCTTTTAAATTAATTAAACCTGTCAAGCTAGGCTCGATTATTCTGAACTTTATAACTCGAAAGTAGTTCCTGAATAACCTATTTATACCTTAGAAAACTAGAAAAATGAAGATTACATAGATTCTACTGTATAATAATACCACCAGACAAACATGTACTTCTATTTTATAGATTACTATCCATTTTTAAAATATCTATTAAATAATATAACATATAAAAAGTTAAAATAGTTTTAAGGAAAATTTTCACAAAAGCAAAATTAATCAAGTTATATACAAGTCAAGTTGAAGCTGTATTTTTCTTTTCCTGAATAAATGGATTAAGCCTAAAAGTTGCATTTGTAAAAGATTGAGCTACCCTTTGATGCATCACTTCTTATGGCATATGCTAAACATATGAACTTCAGGAGGGTTTGGTTGCTGACAAAAGAACCAAGGAGAAATCTGACGAGACCCAACACTTGCAAGTAAGGTTTCCCTTCTACAATTTTATTGTCATTAACTATTTAGTGTGAAGATATACGTTAACAGCTTTACTTCCTCTGAAACAGATGACAGATGGCCGCTGCCCAAAATGCATGGAATGTAAGGTGGGGTTGAGAGAGATTATCCATGCTGGAAATAATGAACGATATCAGGTTTGCATCTTTTAACTTGGTTCCGTAGGATAATCATACTACAATTCCCATTTTTGACTCTTATTCTTTATTTCCTGATGTGATTTAGTGTGAATTATTGCTTAATGTATCACTATCTTTTAAGTCACGTCAAGAGATAAAGTATGAGAGTAAAAAATGGAAATCATAGTATAATTTTTCTTTCCAAAACTATGTCGTACACTTTTGTGGGTTTGATTGCCTGTTGCTTTGCCTATACAGTTGGAATGCGTTTCATGCGGTCATTCCTGGTATGCCTCTAGAGATGAGGTGTCTATGCCTATCGTAGATTCATCTGATTCAAAAAGAAACACAGGCACAGCGCCGTAGTCTGTTGCAGCCAATGAAATCTCTTACAAAACAAGTTAATCGTATATCTCCAGAAATTATTTGGCAAGTTAGTCGTATAAAGATGACTGTAAACATGTATGTATCTTGTACAGTGTTTAGTCACATCATAGCAAAAGATTTTTTATAAATAGATTTAGTTCTCCTATTTGATTTTCGCGTTCCATGCAAAAAGCGGTTGTGTTGGGTAAACTTCACATTAACTGACTGATGTTGCCTTCTACGTTGTAAAGGTAATGTTTGTCATAACAGTGAATTCCTTAATTTGACCTCTTACATATATAGGTGTTAACTTTTTAAAGTCTTTCGTGGGCAAATTAAAAATACTAAAACTCATACCGGTGGTTTAAAAAAAATTAAGATACCAGTGGTTTAATGGGTATAAATTGATGCATATTTAGATACATTACGCCTTCCCCCCATCCCCATAGGTTACCTCATGGCTTATACGTCAAGTACGCCAATAACATGCTTGTATTTGTGTTTAGCCCCTTCCTTATCACTGCATTCAACGTAAGAGTAAATGAGACTTTTCGTTGTATGACGTTACCTATGATCGTGAGGACCACTTACATAAAATGTGTACAATGGATGAATCTAATGCTGAATAGTATAAACCCTAATAATATTTCTGTAATTCAAATCTCAGCCTATATGATATGGGAAAGTCTTTTATTTTTATTTGAAGTTACAACTACACCTACCTTTTTAATGACCACCCCAACTAAGGAAGAACCTAAACAATAGTAATCTTGGCAACATGTGATCCAAGTAAGTCATAGCGTGAATTCAATGTTTTTTCACGCACTGGAAGAAAGTTGAACTTATTTTACCTCAGAACAAACTTTGACATGACATGATTATAGGTTGGAACATGATGGGCACCATTAGTGCGACGGTGACCACTCAGCGTGACGATATTCAATTTATCATCAACCAATTGCTACAGTTGGAGCAAGAGAACCTTGACATCACACACGTTGTCGTTTAGAATTAGAACCAATTTCATGCTTGAGATGTTTTGCATAATTTGGAGCACAGTTGGAACAAGTAAAGTCAAGGGAATGTAAAACCGGGGTTGACCAACTTCTCCTTCATTACTCATTCATGCATGCACCTTTTCTTCCATGTTTCATCGTGTGGACGCACTGTAATGATGTTAAGCGAGTTAATGGTTCAGATGCATGTGTTACATCATTACAAGTAACATATTCAACGTGATTTTTTTTGAAATTCGTTATTTATAAAACTGGTCTTTGAGAAAATAAAGTTATCCATAAGTCCTTTCCTTTAGTGTAATTATTTATTTGTTGTCCTGTTATTCCTTGTTGCACCATCTCTTGATTAACCATCCGATTCCCTCATTCAGCCTAACCTCCGACAAGTCCCATGCTCGCATGTCAAATACTAACAAAAAGAAACATCCTTCAAAATATACATTTATTTAGGAAAACGTTTTCGAGGATAATTTATTTTTATAATAGATTTTAAAATATTTTTGTGATATGTTTGGATAAATTTTTAAGAAAAGAAATTAAGTTTTTAAACTTGTAAGAATGTATTATATATATATATATATATATATATATATATATATATATATATATATATAACTTTCAAAATAGATCGGAACCCATGACTCAATCCGGCCCATCTAGAATCCGGTTCATTCGGACTGAACCTGTAAATAAATAGTTACACACGTGTTTTTTGTTAAGTTGAGCTTTGCATTTGGGTCAAGTTAAGGTGTTTTTTTTAGCCAATACATAGATAATTTAAATTTTTGTTATTTTGGTTTCTAGATAGATTATATCGAAGTTTATTTAGATTTTAATTAGAATTATAGTTTAGTTTTAACCGAAAAAATATAAAAATTGTATTTTTTTTAATTAAATGAGCTCATGAGTCAACCCGTTTAACTTACCAACCTGCGATGGACCGAGTCAGATTCGAATTTTTTTGATTTGCTATTAAGTGAGTTGGGTTAGGTTGACTCACTAAGTGATTAACCTGTGATGGATCAAGCCAGATTAGGTCAAGTTACTCATTTGGACAACTATATATATATATTATAGAATTTCGTATTTTGGTATACATTTTTTTTCAAGTTTATTACCATTTATCAATTTTATTCTTTAAGTGACTTTAAGTGACTGTTTTTTTTTTTAATTTAACAATGTTTTTTAATTCTTTTTAAGTTAATCATTTTTAAATTAAAACAACTATTTATAATAAAAGATTATATACAAAATAAATAAAATACTACCTACAATAAAATTATAATATATTCATATTTGTTATAATAATTATAATTTTATTATTATAGTAAATAATCGCATGTATTTTTACTGGTATAATTAAAAAAAATTCAAACTTCATAAACAAAGTAATATTTTAAACTTTTTAACACTTTATCCACTTTGATATCCATATATTTTTTTTATATTTTCTTTTTTATTTGACTTAACGACTTGACATTGTTTTTTCATTTGATATCATTAGAGGTTTGTTTTTTAGATTAAATTCAATCTTAATTCTTTATCACCGATGATCATCAAAGTTGTGTTTTTTCTATTGAAGTCATTGTTATTTCTTATGTTAATTAGGATTTCTTTTTTCAATATTGACAATTTTTTCTTATGTCAAACACAAGTTTTTTTTAACTAACAAGAACATGTAGTATTTAGAGTTATGTCAATTGATTTCAAGCTACCACTAAAGGAAATAATTCTTTTTAAGTTAACGTTAGTAAAAACCATTTATTAATATCAACAACACTGTTTTTTTTACTAGTTTTTGTTAAAATTTTGATTTAAATTACATTTTAGTTATTAAGATTTCTTATTTATTGATGTCGATCAAAATAACTATTTTTTAGTTAATACTTATTATATTTTTTTAATTAACATCAAAAAATGAAACTATTTCTTTTTCAAATGCAAATAGAGTTTTTTAGTAAAATATGTAGTGATTTTTTTTCAATATTTATAAAGTTAAAATAAAAATCCTCTATCTAAATATCTAAATAGAAAAAAATAAAATTCAATAAACATCCTCTATCTTATAGATTTATGGTCAAAACAATGTGTAAGATCCTAACTACTGTTTTTGTGTTTAACCTTCAGCCAGTTAATATTCTATTTCTTGTTTAATGCTAAGAAATTAGTAAAAGTATTAAAAATGACGTCACACATCAATCCAAGCACATGCAGTTCAACCATATTTTCATTTTTACCATATTGTCCTCTTCTTTTGTCTTTTTCTAATTGTAGGTCATTTCACACCTCTGCCTCTGCTTCCTATAATGACCCTAACCTATCTTATCATTATTATAACATTCTAAAAAAACCGAACAATTTTGTGGGCAATAAAATTGACCAAAAATTCCCTCTTATTATCTTATCATCATTGTATGCACAGAGATCAATTATTATTTTCATGGAATTGCTCTGTGTACGGCAGAATAGTTTCACCCTTTATGGGCTTATTTGTCTTTTCACATGCCTGCACGCACGCACTTTACCGTGCTTCATTGGTCCCACATGCCGATCATCGAATGAGACACAAAAAGGATAAATAATAAGGTTTAATTAGTGAGGTGCTATTTTTAAAGATGTATTAATTTAATTTTAATTTTTGAAAAAGTGTTTTAATTAGGTTTTTTTTATAAAGATTGTTAAAATTGTTAATTTAATTCATGATTTTTATCGTTAAATTTTATTAATACTTAAGTAAATCATTTTAAACATTAATATTGTTAACTGTGTTAATAATTTTTGGCTAAAAATGATCTAATTAGGTATCTTTTCAAAAGTTAGACTTAATTGACACCTTTATAAAAATAGATAACAAACTGATATATTTAAATAAATAATGGATACTATCCGACTAATTAAACTTGATAATAAAATTAACTAATTTTATTTATCTATTTGAATTTTTAATTTATTCAACTTGGTTATGATGCTCTCGATGTTATTTTTTAGTAACAAAATGTTTATTGAGTTTTTTTTTGCCTTTTTCTAATGTAGTTGAATAAAAAATCACATTGTGTAAATTTTAATAAATAAATAATATATTCAACATTTTTATGAATAGAATTGAATAAGTAAATAGAATGTAAGAAAAAAGAAGTAAATAATAATAAAAAAGAGAAGAGAAAAAGAGAACACAGCACAATGATGGTGTTTGAGGACAACAGCTTTAATTTTAGTATAGACATGTACAGAAGATCATCTGTTCACTGTCTCTTCTTTCCCCTCCTTTTCGTGTGAGAGAGAGTTCGTTGTTCCTCTCTTTTCTCCAGTTACCGTTCTACCTTCACTTTTTCACACCATTATCTTCTTCTTATTCTTCTTTCTTCTTCCCATTGTCTTTGCTTTTTGTTTTGGAATTCTGATTTTCCAAGGAGCCAAGAAGAAGGATTGCTCTTTCTTCGGTTATACTCTTGGAGACTTTTTTATCAAGTTTAGAGACAATGATTGTGTGTTGACACTCATTCTTTCATCACTTCTCCAACAACTACTTCAGTATGGCCCTTTCCTTTAGCTGCTTTTCATTTCTTGTAATTTTCTACTGTTATGGTTTGGTGGTAAAGCGAGCTTTATTTTAATTTTTCACTCTAACATCCTTGTATTGTACTCACTTTACTCAAATTCTGGGGTGTTACACATGTTTTTACCTTCTCCTTTTGCAATTTATTTTGGGGGGAGTAAAAAAATGTTATCTTTCAAGCTTTTCTGCAAGCCAGTTTCTAACTTTTGATTACACTGGTGGGACGCTCTCTTCTTTCACAATAATAATTGTTTGCAATTGGGAGTTTGTTGATATATGTTGTCAGTGTAGGTGGCGTTTCTGACTTGCATTTAGCAGTTTGTTGTGAAGTATTATCACATTCTGTTTCAATTGTGATTTTCAGCGGTTTGTGTTAAAATTTTTGGGTCGAATCATTATTGATATTTTTGTTATTACTGAGAAGCTGAGCTAAATATTCGTAGATTAGTTGCAAAACAAGATTTAAAGCTCTTTCAATCACACACCAAATTCAACATTGTGTGCAATTTGATCTCTCTCTTGCAAAGTAATCGTTTTTTCTTGTTTTAATTTTCTTTTTGAATAGTATTGCAGGGTTGTAGTCTGTGAATGGGGCAAGAATTGGAGTTGGATCTGAACGACAAGTCTTCCGTTGGTCTTAGTCCCGATACAGTTCTTCCATCTCAGCAATATTGTTTAAATGTGAAGAAAATATATGAAAATGGGAAACCCACTGGGAAAGATGATTTTTTGAAACTTAAAGAGAACTTTGCTGACATCAATTTTGGTAGGTCCCGTAATTCTTCTTCACATAAGAGCTTTCCCTTTAGATCTCATGGACTGGAAGGTAATTTAGAAATTAGAAAAGGTGCCAAGTATGAGACTTCAGAGCAAGTTATAAGTATAAAGAAAATGAGCACCATGAGGGGAAGGAAAAAAATAGAAATTTCATCTAGGAGTAGTGATGCCTCTTTTTCGGGTAGTGTTGTTGATTCTCTGTGTGGTTCAGATTATGAAAGTATGGACGAGAGACCTTCAGTAATATATCAGGACTCAAATTTAGCTTCACCATCACCATCTGTTTCTGGTTCCTGGGCTGGAATGGAGAACGACGCTTCAAATGGCTATATTGAATTTTGCTTACATTCGGATGTTTGGGATGAAAAATATGGTGCTGTAGAAGGGATTGGTTCTATGAATACAGAAAGCATAGGTGACAAGGTTGCTTGTTCACTAATCGATGGTAATTATCATCTTAAAAATGATTCAGTTCATGGATTTCAAAAGGCAGTCTCTTCTATAGTTGAAATCTCTCACATGCAATCTCCTTCTGAGAGTGACTGCTCTCCAAGAATAAGTCCAAAAGTCTCACTCACCTCTATGAGGAAAAGGTTAACTCCATTCACAAATTCGAAAACTTTGACTAGCCCAGTGAGTTCTGTGCTGGAAACTGAGGTCAAATCAACTCGAACTAGAAATTTTACAAGAAACAGGACTTATCAGAGATCTTTGTTAAATGACTTCTCTAAGACAGCAAAACAATCTGACATTATTTCTGAGTTTATCAATAGAGATATCCTGTTTTCAGGTCTGTCATGTTCACCTGTTCATCTTCATGGCAAACTCAAATTGAAAAACAAACATGGACTGCCAGTTTTTGAGTTCAAGGTAAAGTGCCCTGAAGATGTCTTTGTGGCAAAGACCTGGAAATCAGACAATGCTTTCAATTGGGTGTATACCTTTCACTCAATGGATAATAGAAAGAAAAGTACGGCTTCTCACTTTGGATCCCATTATTCTGACAAAGATTCATCAATGGTAGCACAGATGCTAGTTTCCTCTGATTCATGTTCGAAATTAGGAGTTGGAATGTTTGACAACTCTATGGTGACAGAATTTGTGTTGTTTGATCTTGCACGCTCAAGAAAAAGTGTTTCGCCGGAAAAAAAGTCTTACAGCGAGCAAAATTGTTCTGACACTCTAAAAGATTCCCGTGTAGGAATGAAGAGAGAAACCTTGAGACCAGACGAAGAAACTTTGGCAACTAAAAGCAAACCTATATCAAGCAATGCGTGTTGTGACAATTCAAATTCTCATCCTTTGTCATCCACAGAATTGTATTCAAACCCTGAAATGGCTGCCATTGTTTTGCAAATTCCTTTTCGCAAGAGAGAAAGCTTGAAATGCGAAAGGAATGATAGAGTAAAGGATGAAACGTATTTCAAACAAAATGATATCTCTTCAGAGCAGAGTAGAAAAAACCTTCACAACGGAAAAGTCCTAGAACAGGTGAAAGTGGTACTACCAACTGGCAACCATGGCTTTCCAAGTTCTGATAGCAAGGGTCCCTCATCATTACTCGATCGATGGAAACATGGTGGAGGTTGTGATTGTGGTGGCTGGGACATGGCATGTCCCCTCATTCTTTTAGGCAACCCTGGTGTTCAATTTGTAGAGGACAACCCTCTTATGGAGGAACATCAAACTCTGGAACTTTTCACTCAGGTAAAGCTTCAATTTCACAAAAAAACTTTTTTTTTTTTTTGTATATAAGCATCCAGAATAGAATACTGACTCTATTTTGCTAAGTGGTCTGATTCCAAAGACATGCATCTGCATATCTGCATAAGATGTCAATTGGAGCTTTTCTCTGTTTCATTCAGTGCTTCACTTTTAACATACTTCATTTGGAAGGTTTTGATTGTTTCCTCTGGTACTTAATTCTTCTTCTGGTGCTTAGGGAGTCAAAGAACGAACTCCTTCATTTGGCATGACGATGGTTGAAGAGGGGCAATATGCAGTTGATTTCCATGCACAGTTATCACCATTACAAGCTTTCTCCATTTGTGTGGCCATTATGCATGGCACCTCCACCTTGGGTGGTGCGGGGCAGGAGAAAAGGCAAGAGATTTCTCGATGCAATTCATTGAAAACGCTTCTTGAGGAGGAGGTAGAGTTATTGATGAACTCAGTGACCAAAGGTGAGAAAAAGAATGTGTGCAAGATTCCTAAAGGAATTCCTCGATCCTATGTGCCAAACCCACCTTTTTCTCCTGTTGCTCGTGTATAAAAGTGTAAACACTCGATCCAAGTGAGATATTTCTGCGATCTTTGAGTCCATTATTTAAGCCATTGCAATTGCTGGCATGACCTTGGAGTTGGAAGCAAGTGCGTGCAAGGCCATGCAGAGAACAGGATTTACAAGAATATAAGTAGAAGGTGCAACATTCTCTGCTTCTGCTTATTTGAACTGGGTCTGGGTCATTGCTCATGATGTCAAAAACATATACACAGTGTCACCCACAATGAAGAAAATGTGAATCATAGTTTGTAACACCAAATAGAACAGAATATTGTCCATATTGTAAGGGATAAAAGAGGGTATAGGATAGAAAATGGTTGTAGTCTTCATTCCAGTCCTTTCTGTATGTAAACATTCAGAAACCAAATCACACTGGAAATCAATCTATTAATTTGTTTAATAAAACTTCTCAATGCTTGGGATCAAAACCATAGACGAATCTCCATTTAACAGGAAGACAGAGTAGATCATAAACCACAACCACAACTGTTTTTCAAAGGCTTGCGCATAAATTTCTTCTCAAACATTCTAAAAAAATTATACAATAAGTTTTTGTTTTTGGGTCAATTAATTATTGTATGCATAAGTTAATTTTTAGAAATGATCTTATTTTAGTTTTTCTAATTTTGATTTATTAAAACATTAATTTATTTTATTTTATTTTATGGAATTACTTATAGAGAAGTTTCTTAAGTAAGCTCTTCCTGACAAGGGGACTAATATTCAGGATTATAAAAGTGTGATTTTTTTCTTCTTCTAGTTTAAATTATACCAATTAAGTTATCCACACATTACTGTTATATGAAATTATCTGGATCTATAATAGAATATATTAGAAATTTAAACGAAAAACTAAAAGTAAAACCAAACATAAATAATATATCCAAACATATAAATTCAGATATCTCGAAATCTAAAATATAGCTAGTGTAATATAATAGCGGTTAGTCAAAACATAATTTTTTTTAAGAGTGTAATAAATCAAGCAAGAGTCATTTAAGAGTGTAATCAATCAAGCAAGTACCACGATTGTGATTGGGTCCACTTGACATCTATCATGGAATAATTAATGCCACCTCCAACAATTTGTCTTTTGGCAATTGTTTGATTAGGAATTGCACTCTTTGAATGTGACTCAACCAACCTGACCTATCTTATGAGATAATTATGCAATTCATAAGGATCTATTCTTGAATAATTTTGCCCAATAGATAACAAACTTGTGATTTTAACTTTTATACTAATTATTGCATTGAACTCTTACTATCATATCAAAAGTTGTAACAATTAATAACTCTTTTTACTTTAGAATGTAATCAGTCAAACATCACTATTGAATTATGACCAGATCCACTTAATCTCCGTTACAAAAATAATCAATGTTAACTACAATATAACATTATTAATTGTGCAATGCAATCCCATTGACCCATTATCTTTGTCGACCCTAAATGCAACAAGATAATAACCGTTTTGTATTTAAATTTATTTAAAGTGTAGATAAATTAAAATAGGTAAATACTACTTCATTAAAAAAAATATAAAAATGAGAAAGTAGTTTTATTAAAAATGTGAGTGATTTTTTAAAATTAGAGGGATTAGTATTGTTATTTTATTAGAGCTTTAAAAGATGTGAAGGAATATTTTAAAATTGAAAGGAAGATAAGTACGAATTAGAAATTAAAACCACCTGATGAAGCAGGTAATTTCCCCTTTTAACAATAACAGTACGATACCTCATGTTTTTATTCCAACGAATGGATCAAAATTGAACATGGATTTTTCGGAGACGCGGCGACGTTTGTCTCTCTTCGTTTCAACTATGAGTTTGTAATGATTTGTTAATCTTGTTGAAGCGAGACTACATCCATGGCTTCGGAGAAGATCTGCTCGATTCTCTTATTTTCTGCAGTTATATTGCTTCTCTGTGATGCCCCTTCTGTCTTAGCTGGGGACATAGTTCATGACGACGATTCTACACCCAAGAAGCCGGGTTGCGCGAACCTGTTCGTTCTGGTATACCCACTTTGCAAAGTTCAATTCTTTTTCTCTTTTTGTTTCTGGGTTTCTCACCTTTTCAGGTACTAGAGGCATGCGTGGTCATGGACCATCAAAATCATATTGTCCAGAATTAGAAATATTTGAGCTTTTAGTTCTTGAGCTATTTATTAGCCTCGAGTTCAATCTGAGTTGCGATTAACTTGTTATAATTGTCAGGTAAAAGTGCAAACCTGGGTCAACGGTGTAGAGGATGCTGAATTTGTTGGTGTGGGTGCCAGATTTGGCAGAGCCATTGTGTCAAAAGAGAAAAATGCAAGACATACACGCCTTATTCTTTCAGATCCTCGTGATTGTTGCAGCCCACCAAAGAATAAGGTTCTTTCTTCAGTTGTGTCGTGTTGTAGTGTACTTTGGTCACTGCTGTGTCAAAGTACTGAATGTTGGTAGTTGTCTAAACTTTCAGATTGTGGGAGATGTCATCATGGTGGATCGAGGCAACTGTACATTCACAAGAAAGGCAAATACTGCACAAAATGCTAATGCTTCAGCCATCCTCATTATAAATAACCAAAAAGGTAAAAAGATATCCAAGTATTTTTTTTTTCTTTTTGCTTTTTTTTGTGTGTGCGGGGTTGTTATTTTAGTAGTTGGAGGAGTTGCTCCGCTGTGATGTCTATTTCTCACACCTATCTCTCTTTTCATGCTAAATTTGTTTGCTTGTTTGCAGAACTTTACAAGATGGTTTGCGATCCTGATGAAACTGATTTGAACATACATATACCTGCAGTCATGCTTCCACTGGATGCAGGTGCAAGACTAGAAAAAATGCTGACAAATACTTCATCTGGTGAGCTTCCTTTCAATTTTCAAAATATCTCTGGATGTTTTCTTGTGCAAGCTATGGGGAAATTGTAATAGTTTCTGATTAATGCATTTAGCTAAGTGATGGTCACAACATCTTTAATGCTTATGAGAAGATTCTGTAATTGCAATGCAACCGTTATTTTTGTTTTTCCTGCAAGGGAGGGGAGCTTTTAATTTTTTATTTTTATTTTTTGCCGTTTTGCAGTGTCTGTGCAGCTATACTCACCACGTAGACCACCTGTTGACGTAGCAGAAGTATTTCTTTGGGTGATGGCAGTTCTTACCATATTGTGTGCATCATATTGGTCAGCTTGGACAGCCCGAGAAGCAGCTATTGAACAGGATAAGCTCCTAAAGGTCTGTTTTTCCTATTATTTCAGTATTCCCTCAAGTTGGATTTTCATTGTTGTCTTAATACGTTTTTTATCCCACTACTTACTGTCAATGTCTTCTTTTCCTCTAGGATGCTTCAGATGAAATCCCTAACACTAAATATGCTAGTGTTAGTGGAGTTGTAAATATGAACGTGAAAGCTGCAGTCCTTTTTGTTGTATTTGCTTCATGTTTCCTGTTTATGCTTTACAAACTGATGTCATCGTGGTTCATTGATGTTCTGGTTGTTCTCTTCTGCATTGGTGGGATTGAGGTATTAACTTCCAATAAATCAGTCAAAAATTTATATTTTTGCATCGGTGTGAGAAAAAAAAAAATCTGTGCAGGAAAAAGAAGGGCAGCACATAACGTATTTGACATAGCACAAATGCATGTTATAAAAACTCTCTGTTGTCATTACCAAATAAAAACTGTCTTTACTTTCATTGGCATGCTATTCTCTACCAAGTCATCAGTAACCATGTGTTTTCTTGTATCTGTATGTAGGGCTTGCAAACTTGCTTGGTTGCTCTTTTGTCCAGGTGTGGTATATTATCTTTAATGAAAGTTATTAAGAATTTTTTGTCGTAGTATCCATCTGTTAAGGTTGTTATATTTTATATTTTTAAGCAATTCCTCTTTGATTATGTGAGATATGAGGAGGTTGACATATATATTTTATGACCTCTGTTGGATTTTGGATGGGTTGCCTTCTTATTTGCATGATCAGCTTTATGCCTTAAGCAGTTATCTTTCCCTTTCGTTTAAATGCATATTTAATCAATTATTTTCAAATCTTAGACTAGAAATTCATGTAAGCTATTGTATGCCGTTGATAGAAAAAAAGTAACTGTAACCTTCCAATATGAGCTTTTTCTTGCACATAATCTGCAACAAAGTGAGCTGTATGGTGAACGACCAGCTTTGCATCCTTCTCCAAATCCCAAACTGTTCCCCCACATTTATTTCTTTTAGATGGTGCAATGGTGATGGTGCACTTGCTTCCCATCTCTTTTGTAGACCTGGTATTTTGTACTACTATTTTATAACTCTAGGATGATTTTACCATGCAAAATAAAGGTCATGTTCACATTTACGAGAAGTCTGTCACTCATTTATTTCTCCAGAAGATATCATGAAAATCATTAAATTATAAGATTTTTCTGGAGACACACTCACATAAACATGTGTGCACAGACTCTCTGCCACAAAGCTGACTAAATGACTGATAAAAGGATTTTCTAGGTGAAATCAGCTTTTAGTATTTAAGACTTCATTGAACTTATTTTGGTGTTTCGTTAATTTTGTGAAAATGTGTTATAACATTATATAGTAAACTTATTGTAATGTGCAGGAATAACAAGAGATGTTGATAATCTTATTGCATTTTACACACACACACACACACTTGTTTCAAGTGCTAACTTGTAATTTTGAAAATCATGTCATAAGGTAAATTATTGTCTTCTTTCCTCACACGCACACACATGTTTCAAGTGCTATCTTGTAATTTTGAAAGTCATGTCATAAGGTAAATTATTCTCTTCTTTCCTCACGTTTGGTAGAGCAAAGTTTAAGGATTTCTATTCTGTCATAATGTTTGATTTTCCACTCTTTCATTCTTTATGTCCTTTTTAATTGAAGTTATCAATTTGTTTGTCACTTCCTCCATAATGTTAACTCAAAGAAGAAACTTACATTATTTCCTGTGCAGGTGGTTCAAGCATGCTGGAGAGGCATACATCAAAGTACCTTTCTTGGGATCTATCTCATACCTGACTTTGGCTGTTTCTCCATTCTGTACAACATTTGCTGTTCTTTGGGCAGTTTATCGTAACAATTCCTTTGCCTGGATTTGTCAAGATATACTCGTAAGGATAAATATTTCTCCAGTCTTACATATCATGTAGACCTCAAGATCTAAAGAAATTTGTCTTTTTTGTTATAATTTAGATGTGCTTTATATGCATAATTTGTAGCAGCCATTTGCCTCTGCTACATACGACAAGGAAATTTAATGGCCTGTCAGGATTGTCAAATGGGTGTTTTGGTGAAGGCTTCTTTTGGATCCTTACTTCTAAATGCATATTTTTCATTATATTCCCTTGCCCCGACTGTACAAATATAATGAACTGCTCCATTTTAAATATGTGATATGAAAATTTTGTTTATATTTTTATACATAACTAGACATTGGCTTGCTATTTTTTATACATACTGTCCATTTAATCATAAATTCTTTTTCATGGTTGCTCTAACAGGGAATTGCACTGATTATAACAGTTCTACAGATTGTACATGTACCAAATCTGAAGGTAATTATTTGAGCTCACATTATGATGTTTGTGCTGTGCTTTATGTTAACCATGATAAAATTATTCTTGAATTCTGTCACTTTTCAGTAGAAGCCATTGAATGGGCATTTAGATATTTACTTTCGCAATTTTTTTATACATATTTTACTGGGAAGATCTAGGTCTTGTTCTGGATGATTGTAGGCTTTTAATTTTTTATTTCAAATGCAAATTTAAAAAAAAATAAAATTGTTCACCTAAAATGGTAAAATGTGGTGGCTTATATTAGCATGTTGGTGAACATATGAAGATAATTGAGATCAGCTTTTGACATGATTCGCATTTGATTACGTACTTTGATCCTTGTTTTTTTTTTTTTATTTTTTAGTTGTACCAAAAAAAGCTAAAATGGTATAATTGATTGTTAACCAAGTTTCAAAACACTTTTTAACTTAATTTTTAAGACTTAAAAAAAGTGTCTTTTACATACTACTTTTGATAAGCACTTGGAAAACTCATCCTCAAAAGTCAACTATTAAAAGTGGAGAGCCGAATACTTAATTATTCTACGGAACATTTTATATCACTCAACGTGGGACTTATACGGTCCATATCCATAATACCAAGTTCCTATCACATCAATACTACTATCACCACCAACACTGTACTATTGACTATTGTTGCAACCAAGGTCATCACAAAAAACAAGAACAAATCATAAAACTAAAATTGGTTTTATTTTTTTCTAAATTTTGGAACTTGGCAAGCATCCCAAATAGGCCCCAAGATACTTATTGACTGTTTCCTGAATTAGGTCGGTACTGTTCTTCTCGGCTGTGCTTTCATCTACGACATCTTTTGGGTGTTTATCTCAAAGAAGTTCTTCAAGGAAAGTGTCATGATTGTGGTTAGTACTATGCACCATTCTATTGCATGACAATCACCAAGACCCTATGCATTTGCTTATTTTAATTCTGCTTACTTTTTCTCATAGGTAGCCCGAGGTGATCGAAGTGGAGAAGATGGAATTCCAATGTTACTAAAGTTCCCACGTATTTTTGATCCCTGGGGTGGCTACAGCATCATAGGTTTTGGAGACATCCTTTTACCTGGGATGCTGGTGGCATTCTCACTCAGGTTTTCTTTCCCCCCTCTTGCATGACTCGTGTCAATACAAAATTTGATTTTAATAACAGTTTCCAAATTTTATGAATTGGAATCTTTGCTTCAGTCCTGGAAAATGTTTCCAGGAATTTTTCTTTCACAATAACAACCTCAAGTGGTAGAACAAAGGAATTTTGAGATCTTAAGACACCAATTTCCCAGATCTTAAAATACTGTTTTGGTTTGACAACGGAAAGTTTTAGATGAGGACAAAGATTTTCTGATAAAAATGGTACTTGTTTTCAGGTACGATTGGCTGGCAAACAAGAGCCTTAGGGGTGGATATTTCTTGTGGGCAATGTTTGCATATGGCTTTGGTGAGAATCAAATACCAATCACTTGTCTCTTGTTTGCTTCAGTAACATTTTTTTCTTCAGCTATTAGAATAATTTTTACGGGAAACTCTTTCTTTTCCCTTAAAGTAGGATCCCTGACATGCATGGTTATTTGTTTTCCCGTGAGAAAACCTGTTGAATAAACATCTTAGGTAGTAAGATACGCATGTTCTGACTTTTTTTTCCTAATGTTACAGGTCTTTTAGTTACGTATGTGGCACTAAACTTGATGGACGGACATGGCCAACCAGCACTACTATACATCGTTCCATTTACCCTTGGTACTTTTCATGGAAGATATTATTTTGTTAATAGATGAAAAAGAATTGAAACCATAATGTATCTAGAAAAGTGCAGTAATATATGGTTAGGTGCTTACTTTTGCATGCATTGATTAATGCAGGAACCTTGATGACATTGGGGCGGAAGCGAGGAGATTTGAGGGGTTTGTGGACAAATGGAGAATTTCAAAAACCCTGTCCACATTTAAGACTCCAAAACAGTGGAGAATTAAGCCCTGAATGAAGTTGTAACAATTTTTGTACCTTAATTAGCACCAATCCCCTTTAAACAAACAGGGGACTCATATTTATAGAAATAGTCTACATTTAGTGTAGAGTTTGTTCCAATAGTGCTGCGTTGGAATCGCTAATTGTTCACGACCAAGCTAATGGGTTGTACTTCTTCCATTCCAATTCAAAATCTTGATAATTAATGTTTTTATTATATAGATTAAAAGAAGACAATTAAAATAAAAGTTAATGTAGTATCATGAGTAAAAAAAAAAACTTTCATTTAAATCTTAACTAAATAAAAAATAGTTCATGTGTATGATTTTATTTCTAATTAATGTAATTGATGAAAGACTTTCAATATATTTTCTCATGTCGATGACTTCTTGCGTTATGGCAATAATATAGATCCCAGTTAATAAGTAACCTAATACATTTAACAAACTAACTTGATTGACATCCAAATATAATTTAATCTTATAAACCAAAATTTAATAAAATAAAATTCAATGTTATTTATATATTATATAAATTGGTTTTATCTGAAAAATATTAAATATTAAAGAAATTAACGTGAAAACATTTAATTTGTTATTAATATATAATATAATTGAGAATATTAAAAAAGATGTGATCTATAATAATAAATTAATAGTTTAGGATTTAACGGTATGAAAGTGAAAGTAATTAATTGATGATTTCATTATTCTTCCCCTAAAAGAAGCTGGGTAAGACAGCTTAGGCACCCGCCCCTACAGTGATGTTCCACCGACAAAAGGGTTTTGGGGTTACTCGTTATTAAATGTAACTCAATAATTTAGTCACAAAATTCAATGTTGGAAAACAAAATGTAACGACAAATTAGAAGAAAAGAGGCAAGTGGAGACAGATTTGAGGCGAACCAATCAAGAAACATCTCATTTTTCTATACATTTTATTTTTATTTAATCTTATTCAGCCACCGTATACTGATCTAATTCATCTAAGATATCATAAAATGTAATTTAATTAATTAAAGTATAAAATAAATAGGTTTAAATTAAAAACCTACTTAAATTATGGAATTTTGAAAACTTCTGGATAAGAGTTGGGAGCAGTGCAATTGGCATTGACGAAGAAGATGCGTTGATCGAGTTATTGTGAATTTGGGATGCTCCTTTCTCTACCACTTCTATTTATTTATTTTTATAACTTTTAAAAAAAAAAAAAAAAACTAGATCCTGTTGGTGGAAGAGAATATTTCTTTGTGTATGAAATTTAATCCTAAACAGAAGATTAATTATACACTCAGCATCAGAAGAAGATCACGCAGTTAGGTTAATTAACGTAGCAGTGCGATCCTTTGCTCAAATAATTAATATTATGTTCTGTAACCTGTAATTAAATAATTTATTTGTGTACAAATGACTTATTTATTTTACTCTTCAATAAATATTATTTTTTAATTATTGAGAAAAACTCTTAAATCTAAACGACTGCATGAAATCCTATATATTAAAAAAAATATCACTAAAATCCTAACTCCACTCTTAATAAGATGAATGCGAAGAAAATGGAGAGTAAATATAACTATCATTAAATTAAAATTAGCATTAATTACAACGAAAACATCAATTTTTAAAATATTGATCCATTAAAACATGTATTCCGTGAGAGGTGAATGCACAGATAGATTCATAACCGTTTGTAAGTTAGTTCAAGTTGTCATCTATTGTTGTTAATTATTTTAATGAGATTTAATCATAGTCTTATGAACACTTTTTCTATTACTTCTCCATGTACCGCACACCAGATATTTGAAAATGCTTCGACTAGAAAATGAGATCTATGAGCTCCGTTCTGAACTTTAATTGTATTTTGGTGGAAATTAGTAGAGTGCAGTGTAAGAACATTGTCAAATGTTTGAACTGTCAGTAACAGTAAAAAAAAAAAAACATTGTTGGTTGGTTATTGGTAACCACTGTCTTTATGTCAACTATATTACACTTACACACAAAAAGGTTAAAAGGTGTGAAGAATGTAGATGCTATAATTGTAAAGCCATTCCTAATCTAAAGTGGGTTTACCTGAAAATTTGATTACTAGTCTGCAAAACTCACCTTCATTTCGGAGCCAGCAAGTTCAAAAAATATTCCCATCACTGTATGTGTTAGATCTACCAACGTAAAATTCTTAGCAGGGGTGGTGTTGGCTGCTACCATACAATGGCACCAAAGTCAAAACCATGAAATATTCCAGCAAGGTTATGTGAAGTAACAGTCACAAAACTAAGAGAGAGCCTTCACTGGCGATTGGCCAACCCCATCGGGAAGAAAGACCAATTCTTTGAGGATTCTCCTTCCTTGCTTGCAACTTTCTCATTAGCCCACCACTCAATAACTAAATTCGGCCCAGGAGAATCCCCTCCTTCTGCATTATCAAAGTTGAATTCTTTAGCAGAAGAAAATGTTATACTTTCATCCTTATGATCAACACTTTCCACATCTCCATCGTCTGCGATCTGCTGGGGGACATCACTGTGAGTTTCACTCACGAGGACTTCTCTTGAATTCTCTTCTTTGTCTGCTCCTGGTGTATCAGTTTTGAACGGAAGCGATTTACTCCATGCCACTGCCTTGTTTTCCACACATTTCGATACTTCCTGGGAAGACACTTCAATAGAGACGCTGTGGTTTACACTAATCTCATTGGGGCGATTTTTTCTTGGATGTGGAGACCTTATGACCTCAGAAACCCAGTGACCAGGAAGAAAACCAGCCTGAGTTGTGGATCGTATAGAATCCGGGGTGAGAGAGCCGGAGCCTTGACGTGACTTGTGTTTATCGATGTTTAAAAGCTTGGTAGGGTCAGGTGTTTGAAAGTCAAGGAGGAGGGAGGCAGGAGAAGAAAACTCGGCATCGGGGAAAGGAGATGAGGTGCCAGAAGCTGAGAAAGCTGATCTTGGTGAAATGAGTTGACCAACGGGGCTTCCAGGATGAAGCTGATAGGAGTGGAAGTCGTATTGAGATATTTGGAACCTTTGAAAGGTATCGGAATTTTTGTTGTTGGGATCAAGCAGTTGAGCAAACGGCACTTCAGGTGAAGAAGGTGTGGTCAAGTGGACAGATTCAGGAGGTGGAGTGACGGGAGCGGTTGAAGGTTCAGTGGTGAATGTCGAGAAAACGGGTGGTGAAACTAATTGTGGTTCATGGGCATAAGGTCCAATGGCGAAGATAGAGAAAGGACCACCGGGAGAGTACATGCTGGCAGACACAGAAGTGAAAGATAGAATACCGCCTGGGGATTGAGCGACTGAAGGAGGTTCTGAGTTGAGGAATGATGCCGGAGACGAGGGAGGTGCGGCGAAGGGGAATGGAATACTAGGTGCTTGTGTTGAACCTACTGCTGCAGAAGTAGAATCTGCAGCAGAAGGTGTGGTTACGGGAACAAGAACTGCATGCCCAAAGCGCTTTTGGTTTCTGCGGTGTCCAAAACACCAATATATGCTCAGCCAGCTTCCCCAGGTTTTCTTCTACAAGCAACAAAACTTAATATCAGTTCCATCGCTTGAATGGAACCAGTTTTGAGTGGTAGAAAATGTAGAGACATGCCAGTTCTCTCGAACAATCAGATTACCGTTACATAACGAAAAATAAATAAACGATGAAACAAAAATGGAATATTTCTCCAGTATACCTCATCAAACACAAAATCATACGCAATTCTGCTTTAACTTTTCATAAACTATGTACTTTGAGAAAGTAATCCATGTCACGTTGAATTGTTCAACCCAAGAAACAATTTTTGAAAAGATCGTCATTTTTGGATAGGAGATTGACCATAAATTATAACTGCTAAAGCAATCAGAGCAGAGCAACATTGAACACAAAATTAAGTTTTGAATAACAGAAATCTGAGTAAGTAAAACAGAGTCAAGGGGAAACAGAGAACCGAAAGGTCTGAAGCATAAAACAGAGGAAACCCACATCTGCAGCCGAAAGAAGTGATAGAGGTATGAATTATTTATGTATTTTACCTGGACGTGAGGAAGAGGTTGATTAAGGCGATTGTCCACAGAAGCGATGGCAGTTGCAGCAGCGTTTATGGTGTCCAAAGTGTTGTTCACAGCTCTGGCATCGCCTCCATGACCACCTCTCATCTCTACCTCTTTGTTTACAAATAGGGATGGATAAAAAAGCAGAGTAGCAGTGTTTCTATATTTACATACAGAAAACAAGTTTGAGAAACGGTAGAGACATGAAAAGCTGAGAGAAGTTGGAGGAGATGATGAAGTGAAAATAAAATGAATGTTCGTATATATGAATGGTGAAAATTGGGGGAGAGAAAAGGCGAGAGAGTGCAATGTTGTTGAAGAGGTCAAAACACGGCAATGACTGACTATAACTTGATTTGGTTTGGTTTGATTGGTGCCAATGTCATGTCAAGTGAATAATAACCAAGGAAGACCATGCTATGGGTCTTTCTTTGTTCATTAGTTAATATTAAAATGGTACATTAAAGTGTTAGGAACTTACTCAACTGTCCCTTTGACTCTCTTATTCTCTCTGCATAACCATTGGTATTATTAATTAATGCTAAAACTTTACACCTAGTATTAGTATAGTACATGTAATGGTGTTGTGTTGTGGCCGCCACACAAAACAACAAGAAAGGAGTCATTAGTGGGTTACTGTGCCCAAATAATGAAGTCCGTGTGCACGTGTGTTAACGTTCATCCTTTCTTTCGGGGTCCACCGCAGCCAAATATCTCTCTATAAATATATCTCTAATTTGTGCCTAACTCATGCTTTTCTTGTTTTCTAAACAAAATATAATATTTTTATCAAATCCTTCTTCGTTCCTTCGGATTCTGGATCTCAAACCAGCGTCACGTATTTCCTTTTTCTTCTTTTTCACATTAAATTATCGGAGGTTCAAGCTTTGCCTTCTTCAACTACAAACCATCAAATCAACACTAAAGCACCTTTTCTCGACTTTTAAAGGTGTATGTATCAATTAGTACATTTTCTCTATCTCACATTTTTTTTTCATGTTTTGTTAACCAAAAAAGAAGATTGAGAAAAAGAAAAAGAAATAGGAAAGAGGAAACATATAGGTTGCAAAGGATAAGAAGGAACTAAATAGGAAAAAAAAAAAAAAAAAAAACCAAAAAAAAAAAAAACCACAAAAAAAAAAAAAAAAAAAAAAAAAAAAAAAAAAAAAACAAACCCC
>Ga0214545_1001050_pt1 | contig 49588 bp, 36 predicted proteins | sample CNSS4metaG_FD_160064 | JGI IMG/M metagenome (GOLD analysis project Ga0214545, IMG submission 160064) | Root nodule microbial communities from cowpea collected in UCLA plant growth center, Los Angeles, California, USA - CNSS4 | ecosystem: Host-associated > Plants > Roots > Nodule | place: USA... | reverse complement strand
TACATATATATATATATATAGAGAGAGAGAGAGAGAGTGTGTGTGTGTGTGTGTGTATGTATGTGTGAGAGTGAGTGATTTCGTGGAAAGAGCAAGGGGAGGCCATTGTTGATCAAGAATGAGCTCTAGAATCATCAAGTTTAAGCAAGGAATCCAGGTTAGTGGAGCTGGACTCCGTGTATTTAAATTCATGTTGTTTTGTTTATGATTGTATGTATTTTGGATGATTAAATATTGTGTAATGTGTGAAACTGCGTATTTCTGGAAAATTTCCGGAAATCGCTGGCGGGCCTTCAAAGCCGCCAGGCGACTCATAGGAATTGCACTAAGTTTCTAGGTTTTTCCAAAAACCGCTTGGTGCCAAGAAAAGGTCGTCAGGCGACACAAACTGATTAACCTAGTTTCTAGGTTTTTGGCATGAACTACCTGGCGACGAGACCCAATCGCCAGGCGTCGCGAGTCAAATTGACTCGATTTTGGTGTTTTGAGTTTTCTAGGTTGATTTGGATTGGTAGAAAAGGGTTCTTAGTAACTAGGAATAAGGTGAATTGCTAATAATTGGCTAATGGCGAGGTAATTGGAACTAATTAGATGAAATTGGTATGTACGAATAGTAGGGTTTGAATAATTGGGGGTTTTGGATTTAGGGACCAATTGTAATGTGAATTAGACTGAAAGTTGCTCGTTTTATGTTAAATAGATAATTGTGTGCAGCTTATGGTATTATTGCTTGATGAATTGGTGAAATGTGGGATGATGATGATGATTTTAGAGTTCCCAGATGCATGAGGGTTCTGAGTGATTTCCAAAAAGGGTATGCACCACCTGGCGACACCATATTTGCCGCCAGGCACCAAATGTAGATCAATGGCACTGTGTATTTTGGATGTGCAATGGGTTGGGAATTTTGTGTGGGGTCAATTTGGGGTATGAAAAAGTGGAGTAGTGTTATATTGGATATGATGTTAAAAGGGATAAGTAATGCATGAGGTGAGATTATGTGAGAATGCTAAATTATGTGTTGGTGTTGAAAGAAGAGAATACCATGACAATGTAGTATAGGTTTAAATTTAAAATAGGGACTGACTTGATTGAGAGGCGGAATCTAATATAGGAGTTAGATTGTCTATGCAGAGTTGCCTAAGATGCACATGAGGTATAATTATAGGCTAAAGTATAATGGTCATTTTACTTATAATTAAGTGGAGATTGAGGTAATATATGTAGGAACAGTGGTGGGATATAGGTAGTATGCGTTGATTGTGGCTTACTATGGATGAGCAAGGTTGATCTTAAGCAAATCTAATTGTTGGTACACTTGGGTTGGTGAACATATATGGAAATAGGAACATTGGTAATAAGCTAAAAGTGTGGGAATTGATGTAAGTAACTTGGTGAAGGTTACTTTGAGTTTTGATGCCTTGATTGAGGATACAATTTGTTCTATGCGTCTAAAACAAGTAAATTCACATTACTGGTGTAGTGCCTAGCGGTAGACATGGAACGCCAGGAGATAGCTACAAAACCAGAGGGGACTTGAAGTGCTTAACGTCTGGCATTGTGGACGTTCCGCCAGGCAACATCTGTGTGGACAATGGCATTAGAGCTTGTGGCGCTTGGCGGTGAGGTTCATGCTGTAAGACTCGAGAAATTTAAATAATTAATTAAATAATTATTTAATAAATGCGGGTAAGAGAAGTCTTTATGACAATAATTATTAGTCTTTATGACATGAAAAAGTACTAGTTCAAATGGTTAAGAGTACTTAATTGTGTTAAGAGGACTTGAGTTCGAGTCCTATGTATGCCAAATTATGTGTTAACTTAATTGCTTGTTCTTTTAGTAATGTATTTTTATCTTGGTGCATGATATTAAATTCCTAAAGGTGTACGAATTATCATGAAACATGAATTGGTTGAATTGGTTGTGTTTTGACTTTGTAATTAAGTGGTTGGGTGTTCAAACCTTGCTAAGAACGAATTAAGCTTTCTTTTTTTGGCCAAAATTCTTTTTAGCGTGAATATGAAAAGGCAAGGAACCCTAGCTACCAAGAAGGGCAGCCTAGTGGGTTGGGAGACAAGCAATAATGGTCCTTGAATAGCCATGAAACTTGATGGCATTTTCGTATTTGGGGCTCATTACACTTAATTAAGGTAGTTTTTGGGGAGGAAAGAGGGAAAATTGAATTGGCCGTGTTGAAAAGGAATTCTAAAGGCGAATTAAGTGAGAATCCAAAAGATAAAGTCCATTGGAGAGGAGACAAGGGCTAGAATAGTGGTGGCACAAGAGAAGTTCTAATTCTTTCAAATTGAGCAAGAATTATCCAGGTAAAGGGAGTTGTTCTTGCATGTTTTTACTCGTGTTTGATAGATTGTGTACTGCCATGATCACCCAGAAACCGCCTGACGGTCATGATTGTGTCGCTAGACGACTCATCTATTCCTGCCCAATTTTCTGGGTTCTGGTTTGAACCGCCTAGCGGCAATGAACTATCGTCAGGTGATGCGACGTTGTTATGGACTATTTTGTGTTGTTGGTGCAGAAGTCATTGTGACTTCTGGAATTGGTGGTTGTATATTGTGCTTTGATGTTTAATGTTATTAATTAAATGGAATTATGTTGTATGATAAATCGTTTGAGCAAGGGTGCATGAGTGACCATTGGGTTGTATGAGAGCTTAAAGACAGTCAATTAGGAACTTGATTCTAGTGTCTAAATGTCATTAATCATAGTAATGTGTTTTTATTGTATTTTTGTATTGCATGTGAATTTTGCCTAATCGTATGGTGGGATGATATATCGGAAGATTGGGGATTTTTCGCACATAGAAGGAAACTTGGAATTTCCCAAGGCCTGATACATCGCCTGGCGTTGTGGCTGAACGTGACGCAAGGGTTGCGTTTTATGAAGTATTAATATAGATTCATGTGGACGAGAATAGAACACTGAAACTTTGGTGGTTTAGAATGAGTTAATGAAAAAGTATATGATGGTATGCTTATTTAAATGTGTAATTTGGAAGTGATGTGGGAAGGGTAATTTAAAAGAGAATGGATTATTCTAATTGAGAGTGTAGGTTTTGGAAAATATAGTTTGCTTTAAGTATGTACTATGGGATGTGGGAAGGTTACGCAATAGTGGGTTAAGGTATCCATTCATGATTTGTGCAGATGTAATTTAAGAATATTTGAGGGGAAGGTGTGGTGCTACTGTAGTGTATCAGAAGCATGTGTTTGATGATGAGATAATGGATAGTATATCATTTTTATAAGTTTGATTAAGTCATGGTGTAATGAGAGGGTGTTTGGTGAATCACATGTCTTGAATATGAGTTATAGTTAATTGAACAATGTGTGGTGTGGTAATTACACTCAAGTTCTGATAATTGAGTGTGCAATATGGTCTTTAGGGAGTAATTGGGATTGAAGAAAAATCTACTTTTGGGTGCCAAAATCTGCAGAATTGCACTACTGGTGCAGCGCCTAGCAGCGTACGAGTGTCTGACAAGCGATAGAATCACCATGGACACTCCTGGAACACGCGACACCTAGCGGTGAAGTGCGTACCACTAGGAGATAGACCTTGAGACATTAGGTCTGTTTACAGCCTGGCGTCTGGCAACGAGTGTGACCCGCTAGGCAGTCTGCGCAAGATTTTTTCCTGGCGGCGCTTAGGCAACCCCAGGCGATAGCGCAGCCAGGAACTTTTCTTGCTTTTGTTATCATGTTGTGATGTAAGACTTGGATCAGGAGATTTTGTGCCATGAGCGGGTAGGTTCATGGATGATGATGAACACATGATGATATGGGCGGTGAGGTTCATATCATGATACTTTCGTGTAGGGATACGAGCAGGGAGGTTCATATGTTCTATACTCACACTTGAGAGATGCTACAAGCAAGGAAGTTCGTAGTTGGTGGATCACGTGTGTTGGACTACGGGCGGGGAGGTCCGTAGAGTTGGACTACAAGCGGGGAGGTTTGTAGAGGCAAGATCACGAGCGGGCAAGTTCGTAGGAGCATCATATATCTTGAGTCCATGGTCAATTATTGTGTGACTTGTAGATTGAAAAACCTTGGGGTATAAGGTCTTGGCCAAGAACAAAATAGAATAACATAGTTGGGTGTAACTGATTTATTAACTTATATGTTAATTATTTATGAGCTCACCCTTTATGTTTGTTTTTGGCGATGGTCGTGTGACCTGTCAAACAAGAATAGATGATATTCCAAGTAATGTTGTTGATGTGTAGTGATGGAGTGAAGGCTACCATGGGACTTTCAGATAAGGATTTTTGATTTTGTTCTTTTTATTCAGTCGATTTATAGGAACCTGTAATACATTTATGAAGTGGTTTTATTTAATTTTAAGCGTGTCAAATAATTTGTAAAATTTCCCGTGTTTGGGAATAATAAAATTATGACGTTTGATTTTCAAATATTATTTATTTTAATTAAGTAATTTCTAGTAGGGATGTTACATGTTCTATTAGGCGATACCTAGAGGCAATGCGTTCAAGGGCGTTGGTGCCTGGCGAAAGAGAAGTTCCGTCAGGCGGTCTGCAACTGATTTTAGTTGGGCAGCTTTGGAGCAACGTCAGACGATAATGCAAGGGCAGGGACTTTTGTGATTTGGATGTGCGTGGTCTACAAGACTTTGGTGATACCTTGAAGATGATCTTTGCTGGAGCATTTCTTGAGTTATGGCTCGGAATGGTATCCCTTCAGTTTTGACTTGGGATGGCGGATTAACTCGAGCATTCCTTGAGTTGTGGGTTGGATTGACGAGTGTTACCGATGTGAGTATGCGAGTTGTGGCTCGTACGGAAGGTCTCCACTCGATTGAGCAATCATAGGTTGTGGCTAGTGATATGTTAATCTTGTGTCGAGAGTACGAACTATGGTTCGTAGTAGGAACTCCATTTGGCATTACAGAGTGTGGTTTGTAGCATGTATTCCCGCATGTGTTCTACAAGTTGTGGCTTGTAAGTGGTGGCAGTAAAGGGTATCTTGAGGTTATCATCCAAAGATGTAGAACGTGGATAACATGGTGGTGGCCATGTGGTATGGAATCAAAGGATAGAGTTCCTTTGATGCGTGTGTGCATACATTTGATGTGTGTGTGTGTGTGTGTGTATATATATATATATATATATATGTGTGTGTGTGTGTGTGTGTGTGTGTGTGTGTGTGTGTTTGTTTATATGTTAGCTCACCTTATCTATTTGTGTTTGGCGATGATCCTGTAATTCGTTACACGGGAGCAGATGATGTTGCAGGTGGCTCTAGTGAGGCATAGATCAGAGTGGGGCAGCATGCAGATTTTATGTTTTCAGTTTATTTCCATTATTTTGTTGTAACTTGGTTTTATGACGATGTCGAAAATGTAAAACTTGGAGCTTAATTTACGTTTATGGCTATTATGACATTAGATGTATGATTTTAATTTTCCTGCGTTTTTGGGAAATGACATTATAATAAATGAAGTTTTAATTTTATTTTCCTTTTGGTTTATTAAATTTAGTAATATCTGACCGGGATGTTACAAGCTCTACAAGAGAACTTCACATGGGATATTGTTTCTTGCCCTCCTGATATCAAACTCATAGGCTGCAAATGGGTACTATGTGAAACTAAATTCTGATACAAGGCAAGACTAGTTGTCTTAGGAAAGAAATAGGAATATGATATTGATTATGATGAGACATTTTGCAATTCAATCCAAGAAAAAAATTTAGCTAATAATCAAAATATATGTAGAAAAACTATCAAAACCCATAATCAAAAAGTATCGAAAAATGAAATTGAATAAAAGAAACACATTTGTAATCCTAATACAAATTCAATAAATGGAATAAAAACAATAGCAACACAAGATTAAAGAAATGAAATTTGTCATAACCATCAAAAGAAGAACTATGAAATAGAAGAAAGCAACGAGGGAAAGACTAGGATCAATATATGAGAATAAAAGAGAACAAAGATAATTATTCATTATTTTTTTCCTAAACAAAGTCATAATTTATTGAAAAAAAATTTTAACTCATTAAATGTCATTTTTAATACTAATAAATATTAACAAACACTGATATTGATTTAATTAAATCTTATGCTCAAATTAAATCTTAGTTAAATTAGAGACCAATTATAATTTTTTGGAACTATTTTAGTTGTCAAATTGATCACTATATAGTGTCTAATTTTTCTTTTTCACTCAAATTTGTCATTATTCAAATATTGTATTGCAGTGTATTACGACTTTATAAATTATATACTTCATTGATAATTATCATTAAAATATCCTAAAATATTGAACACGATATATATCTGATCCAAGTTGAAATATCAATACATCATAAATAAAGTAAGAGGTTTAGAAAAAAAAAAAAAATGAGGCAGCGCCTACTTACGTTATAATTACTACTCTTCCGCTTCTTCGTAACATAACACTATTTTCAGTTTGGGCCGGCATAAATTAATCTTCATAGACATTGTTTTGGTCGACGCACAAATTATTTCATTTTATTATCCTACATTCAATTACTTAAATAGTTCTTAATTTTAATTTTATTGGAGTGTTCAAATTTTTGTTACCTTTCTTTATACGTAATTTTGGTACCTTTCTTTATACGTAAAACTAATGGAAATAAATATGTCAATGCCATATATGTCGGGATCCGTTACCTAATTGTTAAAAGTCATTCTCCATTATGTTTTGACTAATGAAAGTTAACTAAATGTGGTTTTAGTTTTATAGAACTGGTGAGTTTAACTTTAATATTTATAAAATAAAAAAAATCATCCCTATAAAAATTAAAATTACTATTTTTGAAGTTATAAAAATGAGCGATTTTTTTGTGAAGTTTTTACCAAACATTTCTCTATTATTTTTTATCCTGTGAAAGTTTAAATAACTATTTTTAGTCCCTACTATTAACTACTATTAATTTTAAGAAATAAATAATATCAATTTTACGGATCCTAAGTAACTGTTTCTTATAAATTAACTGATTTCAATACTTTTATCAGTAATAATCGGTTTATTACAGATAAAATAAAATGTAATGTTAATTTTTTTAATTAATTGGATTACAGATCTACAAACACATCTTAGTCTTCTTGATACACGGTAAGCCTCGTCCAAGGAGTTTAAGTTGTGGTCCTTCTTCTTGACTTTTCGTAATTCCAAACTTTTACATATATAGTATATAATATATTAATATTAAAAAAAATTGAAATTAAATAAAAGTACTAAAGCCTTATTTTATTTCTGTGAAATATATTTTTATCCTTATAAGAATGATGACATTCTAAAACTCTTTTAAAAAAAATATATATTTTCAAAACATGAATAATTATTTTTCCTTTATTAAAAAATATTGGAATATAATTTATATTTTCTTAATAGATTTTTTTTCATCATTTGTTACTTTAAGAGTTATAAATATAATTTAATACTGCCGTGCCAAAACTTCATTTAGTTTGAAAGACTTGGGTAGGCTAATGAGGTTATAATAAATGATTAACAATTGTCAACAGTGACACATCTTCGTCTTAAAATTTGGAGGAATCAAAATAATATACTTAAAATTCATATATCTCCTAAATATGAAACTCCTCTCTTACTAATTCTTTGAATTCTAAAAAATGTTTCTCTAATTCAAAATTAAAATTCATATATCTCTCAAAGGGTTAATACGAAATTTCTCTCTTACAATTATAATTCTTTGAATTCTAGAAAGGTTTTTCTAATTTAAAAATTGATCCTTAGTATTATATTTTAAAGTATGTGAAGAATTCAAAATATGTGAAATAAAATATATCTTGTTTTCATCTTTACGGGTATCTTCTCTTATCATTCCTAAACAATAATATATTCTTTTATTCTTCATCTATATACCAATTTAAAAAAATATAAAATAATTTATATCAAAATTTAATACAAAATTGAGATATGTAATTATTAAAAGAAAAATCTACGATAATCATGTCACAAAACAGTTATGAAAAAAATATATAGTACATCACTTTTTATTCTATATTCATAGAAAAACATACATAAAAAACTCATGAGATAAAAAAATATTATTTATTGAACTAATATTTTCCTATCAATAGACAAAAGAGAGTTACCTTTTCTATTATAACATATGAGAAATCAGAATACAAAGATGAGTTTGTGTCTGTCTAACTTCATCTTTTTTTCTTAAATAAAAGAAAACATAGGAGAGTAGAGATAATACAATATGTGATCAAATCATAATGAGAGAGAACATACAAAATATTTTAATAAATGTGTTTATTCTTTATTGCTTAATTTTATATTTTATTATTTATTAACATTATAAATTATGAAAGAAATAAAAATATATAATTTAATTTTCATGAATAAAATATATTGCATATAATTTAAAAAACAATTGGGGGGAGGGGGGGTGAGGGGTATGACCCCTATTGCATATAAGCCTCTATTTGTTTATTTATAAAGATTAATTTAAGAGAGGAGATTTGAGAAGAAAAAGAAGTGAAAGAAAGCTTCTAAAGATGAATTTAAGAAAGTGGATTTGAGATAAAAGAGATGTGAAAATGAGATTGTTTAGATTAAGAAAAAGATGGTAAGAAATAAAGGAAAATGAGAAGAAATTTATGAAGTTAGTGAATGATTTGATGAATTTGATAGATTAAGAAAATGTTTAATTGATAAAATTGAATAATGACACAAGTGCATGAAAGAGTTGTGGCATCGGTTGTTTTGGCCATTTTGCTTTGGTTCCACAACTGATGCGTATCCAAACGAGGTAAAAATTGTGACTTTTTGGCTTGGGTTATGAACCGAAGCATAAACCTTAATATTAGGCTTCAATTTTTCTAGAACCAAACATAAACACGTAATTGAAAAGGAAAAAAAAATAAGGGATTAAGGATTGCGTGCTTCAATAGGGCCAAAAGTTTGACAATGGTGGATACTTCGCGTTTGCAAGTGCCAAATGGTTTGTCTTCTCAATGCAAAACTGTTCTCCTTCACCAAAGCACTAAAACATGTTCAAATGATTAACAAACAAAATAGAAACAAAAAAAAGGAAATCATGTTCGTAATATGTAGTGGTACCTTGTCTACTGAATGGCGCGGAGGCTTCGTTTTCAATATAGGAGTGGCGTAGAGGATTTGAAGTCACCTTTCAAGTTCCCAATAAGAAGAACAAATGGAGAACCATAAATGAAAGAACAAAAAATGAAAAAGGGAGACAAAGGAGATGAAGACATTCACATTCTTAAGGAGAAGAATGAAAATGGAGGAGAAGAACGAAGGCTATGGAGATGGAGAAGAAAGAACTAAAAATAAACCCTAAACAAAGTTTTAGGTCTCAGTTATCAGAATAACTGAAGCCTATAGTTTGCATAAAATTTTAAAAATGCCACCGCATTTTTTAAGACTTTGGTTTTCCTTAAGCTAGAGCCTATTAGACGATTTCAAAAGCATTTTTTTGCACTGGTGTTACAATTTTATCATTCTGATTAAAATTAATTTAAAATAAAATCTAATTAGTTTAAATAAATTATTATTATTATTGTTAATAATATTATTATTATTATTAAATAAATTATTATTACTATTATTATTTGCTATGTTTAAATCAGGAGTGACGATAATGGTTCTTCTCTCACACATAACATCAAAAACATTGAGGAGAAGAAATTTGTGTGCACATCAAGAGAGAATCATTCTCTCACCGATCGAGTTTTTCGCTGCTTACATCTGTGGGATCTTGATCTTCCTTCGAAGATTAATCGGTGTTCCACCAATTGGAATAATATTCCAGCGATTCCCCGTGGAGTGGCGTCCATAGGTATCATTCAAGGTTATGTTTGTCTAAGGGCTTTCTAATGGAAAAAGATTCTTTGACATCAATAAATACCATTTGACAACTCATAATAGGGATGAAATGGTCCTAACAAAAGTAAACTTTTGTATTTGTAGAGTAAAACAAAGAGCGAAAGGTAATAAAGAGTAGTGTCAAATGGGTGTGAACTTTTTGGGTGTCAGTCTTTTTCTATTAGGTTAAGAAGTAACAAAGTGAAAGGTTTAGGTTGTTGTAAAATGTAACATCCCAATCGGATATTACTAATTTAAATAATTAAAATAGGGATATAAGTATAAAATCGCATTTATGATAATTCCTTGTCCCAGAAAATTTAAAACTTTATTTCAACGCGCCAATTATAAAATCCATACGACGTTTATTACAAAGATTAATTGTTCATAATATTCATTACAAAATAGTTCATGAAGAAAACTAGTAAAAACTCCCACAGCTGGCCCCACTCTGAATCTAAGCATCCACGTGCTCACATGTATCCACATCTGCTCTCATGTAACAAGTTACATGATCATCGCCAAACACACACAGATAGGGTGAGCTCAAATACAAGAACGATAAATACAACATAAGTAATAAAGCAATTCAAACTATGACCCAGGTTAGCACCACAATCCTCAATCCTCAACTCCCAAACCTTATGTTGGATGCATCTTGATTCTACACCCTTTGATGAGTACATTGATCGATCTTTGATGCACGAGTGTCTACTGGCCCCTTCGACTACAGGCCACCACCTAATAGTCTACACACGGGAATAAATTACCACGGCCACAATCCGTGACACCAAGTGGAGTTCCCCAAAACGAACCACAGTTCATAGTTGTCCCCAGACTACCAAACTCAATCAGTTACACTGAAGAGGGTAATCTTCCGGAACCTCACCGTATGAGCCACGATCTCGTACACTCCACTGGACTTCTAAAACCACCAAGACTACAACCTCGAGTGGCCACGTGTTACCCCAATACAAGTTACACTCGTAATTGGGGCCCTAGCAAAGCATCGCCTCATGACCTCCATCCAAAGCGGTGCAAGAATCCTCCTTGCGATCCAACTCTACACCCAAAACCGCCTAGCGCACCTCTCACGTCGCTAGGCGGAACTTGGATCCAGACCGACTGGCAGACACCTCACGTCGCTATGCGCCATACATTTTCCAAAGCCTTTACCAGATCTTTTCCGCCTGGTGGGGTCACGTTATCTGCAGGGCGCCATGCGTTCCAAGCTTCTCTGGTTTTCCCTTATCACCTGGCAGCACACCCCAAGTCGCCAAGCAACACACCCCAAGCCGCTAGGCGCCACACTAGTAGCGTCACTGGTACTTGTTTTTGGCACTTTGAAGCAAGTTTCAAAGAACCCCAAGCACTATACATACAATCCATAACATGAAATATGCTTATCCAGTCATAATCACATGACTGGATCATAGTCCAACACAATTCTGAACAACCAAACAATATACAAAAGTATTGCCCCAAAATATCGCACGGGCAATAAAACAATAATAATGATAGTAAAATCATAAAAAAAATTAAAAAAATGATAATAAAAACAATAATAATAAAATAATGATAATAATAATAGGAATAATAAAAATAAAAATAACGAAAACAATAATAAAATAAAACAATAATACTAATAAGTTAAAACAATAATAGCAAAATAAGAATAATAATAATAATAAAACAAAGCAATAATAAAAAAAAATAATAATGATAATAAAATCATAAATAAAATTAAAAAATGATAATAATAACAATAATAGTAAAATAAAATAAAATAAAAATAAAAATAATAGGAATAATAATAATAATAATAATAAAATAAAATGTTAATAATAATAGTAAAATAAAATAATAATAATAGTAATAATAATAAAAATAGTAAAAATAATAAAAATAAAAATAATAACAAAATATTAATAATAATAGTAAATAAAATAGTAATAAAAAAATAATAATTATAAATTTAATAATAATAAAAAATAATAATAACTAGTAATAATAATATATAAATAATAATAATAATAATAAAAATAAAAATAAAAATTATAATAATAATAATAGTAATAATTATAATAATAAATAATAATTATAATAATAGTAATAATAATAATAATAAAATTGATAATAATAATAATAGTAATCATAATAAAAATAATAATAATAATAATAATAATAATAATGATGATAATTGTGCCGCATTTAGGAGAAAAACTCTAAACATCTCGGCAAGTCAAAAAATAAAAGAATCATATAATCATAACAATGATTAGGTCACAAAGAGAACTCAATGTAACGGAAACGACAAGTACACGCATACTCTCTCTAAGACCACATACGACCAACATTAAGAAGTTAGACGATACAAGAGTTTGATTCAGGAGAAAACTTTCATGCATCAATATATAACGCAATTGCATATAATATCATTAAAACAAGAAATGATAGCTCCCCTAACCTGGATTTCTCGCTCCAATTGTGCTCCCAACGTCCCTTCTTGGCCCAAAATTGCCTTAGGTATTTTATTTTAAGTCAAAACTAAATTATAATTCTAATTAAAATCTAAATAAACTTTAATACAATCCAAATACAAACCAAAATAAATAAAAAATACAAATTATTTATGTGTTGGTTAAAAACAAACCTAACATGACCTAAATGTAAAGCGTAACTTAATAAAAAAACACTTGTGTAACCCTTTTATCTGCGGGTTCCAACCCATTTTGACAGCTCTACTTAATGTTTCTTACGTGTTCATATATGCACCCACAATAAATTAAATAATTAAAACATAACATTAATGACATACATAAGGCTTAAACCCAAGTCCCTCTCAAATGCACCAAGCATGTCCAACCATTTAAGCTAATATTGCTCCTTTTGTCATAATTCTCTGCATTAATTACTTTATAGATTCCTTCCCTTACAATTATTAAATAAATATTTATTTATTTACTTAATTTTCCCGGATCTTACATAAAATGATTAAGAAAACACAAATAAGATGAGATTTATTAGGCATTTATTATTACAACCTTTAAGGAGTTATTCCCCATATGTTGGATAGGCTTTTCATAATACAATAAAAATTTCTTGACATCTTTTAGGAATTTAAAACAAACAAGAAAACTTGTAAAGACATTTCTTATATGCACTCGTCAAATTTCCCCTTTTCTATTTTGCATTATAAATACTTTGTATGAACAAGATAAGTCAGAACTTACTAAGTAACAAGGCATCTTAAGGTAATCAATAATAAGAGGCTCATTTGATTTAGTTTTCGGAAGAAGGTTTTTTAACCAATTGCTTGTAGTCTTTTTTATACATAGTAGTCCTCATGCAAAGAGTTTTTTCCAATATAATTAAAATGTCCAAGCAAAGTAGTTGGTTCATAAAGAATGAGGGAACTCACATAAAAATAAAGGCATGTGTTTCCAACTCAATTAATCTTATCGATCATACGAGTACAATAAATACCAATTAGGTTTTGAACCAATAATGATAATAGTGTTAAAGAAATATTTGTTGCAGAACACGAACACTAGAAAATTACTTCAACTACCTCAAATGAACTATAAATAAGGGGAGAAGATGCTCAAACATGGTATCATTTTCAATGACCATAAAAGGATTTGGTTTAGGGGAAACTACCAATTCAACAAGGAAAAGATAAATGAGGTAAATTGTGTGCTTATTAAAGAATTGACTTTGCTTAAAGGAGGCAAATACTAGTTTTATGCGGTAGTTTAGATGGAAATGAGGAAAACTTGATAGAATTGTTGATAAAAGAGAAAAAAAAAGGTCAAGATTAGCCTAAATATGAAATATGCTTGGAAGGGTAGATTATGCATTTCTTAAGAGAAAACTTTAGTGTTTTTGCTTTGTCAACTAAATTCATGTTAGGTATAAATCTTGATATATTGTATCACAACTTGGCCATGAATCCAAAAGGAGAAGAAAGTTAGAAGTAAAAAAGAATGGTAGTGGTAGAAGAAGTCAAGAAGTTATTTGAAGCTTGTTTTATTAGGGAGATCCAATATTTGATATGGCTATCTAATATGATTATGATTAAAAAATATAATGGAAAATGTGTTAGGATGTGATTCAAACAACGTAGAAGTTATTTCCGTTTCCTGGTCTTGTATAAATATTGATTCATTCATATTCAATGAGATAGAATGCTCACTTTATTAGAGCATCATTTCTATATATATGCTTAAGTTTGTGTGTGTGTGTTTGTGTGTGTTCATTTTCTCTCCTCTACACTCTCTGTTCTAACAACTTGGTATCTAGAGCAAGGTTTGAGAATGTGACATGCTTTGTTCTCAACAAATCTCCTTATTCTTAATGGGAAGAAATGGAGTCGATGGTGCGTGCAAATCAAGGTTATCTTGGGTTATCAAGATGTTGCAGAAAGCGTGGAAGAAGGTTTTCCAGCTCTAGGCAAAGCTCTAACTGATGAAAAGAAGGCTACCTACAAAGAAGACAAAAAGAAAGATTGTAAGGCAATGTTCTTGATTCATCAATGTATTGATGAGGCACACTTTGAGAAGATGGCAGGAGCTGCAACTTCAAGAGAATCTATAGACTATGCAAGGCCAATACCAACTTAAGCAAATGGAAAGTAATGAGAAGATAGTAGATTTCTTCAAAAGAATCATCAACCACACGAATTCCATGAAGAGTCGTGGTGAAAAGATTTCACATTAAACTATTGTTAGGAGCATGCTTAAGAAAAAAAAAGCTCCCTCATAGTTTATAGGGAGAAACAGCCATGAAAACAATTTATATGTTGAATAGATGCCCTACCAAAAGGCTTGATCTATGGTTCTAGAGGAAGTTTGGTCAGCTATTAAACCTTCTGTTAAAAACTTGAAGATCTTTGGTTCTTTATGTTATAAGCACACACCAGATCAAGGGAGAAGGAAACTTGATGATAAAAGTGGGCTAACGATATTTGTTGATTACATTTCTACGACTTCCTACAAGTTGTACAATCTCAAGACTAATCAAGTTTGATTCAGCAGAGATGTCCATGTTAACGAGGAAAATTCTTAGAGTGAATTCATTTCTAAGACAACTTCAGGGATGGAATTTGACTAGGAAGAAGGTCACTCTACAACGACAACTACTACTCATTAGGCAATAAATGCAGTAAGTAGCAGATCTATAAGGCACAAGATGTTTCCTTCAAGACTCCAAGACTACCAGATTTTTCTGACAGTGCTATATATAAGAATGGTAACCTTGTCCAACTCCTAGCCCTTATGGAAAATGTTGAACTTGTTAGTTTTGATTAGGCAATATCTAATAAAAATGGAGTTCAAAAATGGAAGATGAGTTGAAAAGTATTGAGAAAAACCAGACTTGGTAGATGGAAGATGTCCCTAAGAAGAAGATTCCCATTAAGGTGAAGTGAGTCTTCAAAACTAATCATATGTCAAATGGTACAATTGCAAAGAATAAAGACAAATTAGTGGCTAAAGAATTTACACAAAAAGAAGGAATTGAAGAATAAATATATTCAATTATAATAATATCCAATAACAGTTGGGATCAAAAGAAAAGTGTGTTGAAATAAATGAATAATGTGAAACCGAAGTAGTTAGGTATTTTTTAATTCTTTTTTATAAGTCTTTATCTCTTTTTTATTAATTTAAAAGAAATATTGAAAATATCCACTATAATTTTGCCTCCTAAAAATTGAATTTCAAATGGATTTTCAATATTGAAATATGTTTTTCAATAAAACATTTGATTTACCAATAAGTGAATTCCGAAGATGAACAATCATTATTCTTACAAGCCCCGAGAATAGCTTGGAATCCTCACATACCATAAGATACTACTAGCCAATATCCTACTTCTTCCTCTTGTTAGGTCCTCAAGCTAAACTTTTCTTCCAGTCTATCCTGTTCTTAGCCACTCGACGCACCAGGAGGGTACTTGTTGAAGGTCCTCTAACGATCAAGTTAGAAAGGGTTCAGACTATGGTTCAAGTATAATAGAATGTTCATAAAAGCTAACCTTGGGATTTTATTGTAGCGGGATTAGTAGAAGCCCAATCATCATTAATCTTGGTTTATTTCCTTTAATCATGTTTTTCTAATGTTTATGATAAATGTCTTTAGGATTGTCCACATGGTTTCAGGGTTTCAAAATCCAACTAGTCTCCTTCCAATAAGCAGTTGGTTCATTGCTCCCCAAGCTTGATTAAGGTGATGACGTGGATCCTGTTGAAACTAAAAATGAAAGAAAATTTCATTTATATGCCTTGCCGGTTGCCAACAATCCAGTGGCCCCCATGGTCAAGTCATGTCGAGGTGATGACATAGAGTCTATCAAAATTAAAACAGAAAGAAATTTTCATTTAGTTGCCTTATTAGTTGTCAAAAGTCCAATGGCCTCTAGACTCGAGTCATGATGAGGTGATGATGTAAAGCCTTGCACCGAAAGGAATCTTCCTTAGGGATTGTGACATCAACTTTGTTGATGTGAATAGTTGTGATTCTTTGTCATTGGATGTCTTGGGATTCAACGATTAGTGAGAGTTGCAATGTTTGATTTTCCCACGTTTCATGCCCTTATAAATAGGTGTGGTCCCCTTGCATTTCTTACTTGTTTGTCGTTGACTTCTCGACCCTTGTTACTTCTGGTCTAAAGATCAGATATTTTGCTTTGTCTTTCTTCGATGTAAACTATGTCTTCTACTTCTTTCTCAGTGTTGGGTAGAGGCTCTTGGGTCCGCGTTGAGTCAATAGATGTAATGAATTTCAAGACTTCTACTTTCAGGCCTACTAGTGCATCTAGTAGTGGTCGAAGGAGTTATGAACCTGCCAATAGCGATGTTGTCGATAGGTCGACATCTACAGTAGATAATAACATGGTCATCGGCAAAGTCGTTGACCAAATGAGAGTGGCAGTAGCTGGGGGAACTAGAGCAACCATGAGGGCAAACTCATCTGCTGACATCCCTAAGTCCACTCTTTCCTATGATTGGATGGATAAGAGTGTACTGGAGCATCGTTCTTGGTTTAAGTTTAATGCCACCCTTCATTTTTATTTAAAAGTCATCATTTTTTGGCCTATGTGGATATGGACTTGGAGGTTCAATTGTGGAAGTTATTATCCTCACACATGGTGTGCATGGGCCGAGAGGATGTCGAGGAAGAATTTTTCTTCCTTTATTTTAATTTTCTCACCGGGTTGTATGTTCTACCCCATTTGACGAGTTCACGATGTATGTGCTTTAGCTTTTAAATGTCTCTCGTACTCAGTTTCATCCAAATAGTTTAGCCTACCTTTAGGCCTTTACGCTGTGTTTAGAATTGGGCCTAAAGTTTTTCACTCATTCTTTCTTGCATTATTATAGCTTAAAAATTACTGAAAGGGCATATACACTAGTTCCAAACAACTGATTTAATATGTGTTTGTTTTTAAAAGAGAAAAGTGATAACTATTATATCGGTTAAAGTGAAAACCAATGTAAAATAGGCATATACAACATCAATTTTGACCTTAATTGATGTAATAGCTGAGATTTTCTTTTCTTTTTTGAGAAGAAGTTTGGTTTATACTAATCTTAACCAACTATAATTACAATTAATTAACTTCAAGCAGCAACCAAATTGCAAAAATTCAACTGTTATAATGGTTTGAAGTAATAAATATCAAAATTGTACTTAAGCATCAAGAATTTCCATAAACCAAATCTAAATACTTTGTCCAAAGAAAATATTATGCTAAAGACAACAAATACGATTAATCTTTTTTCCTTGATATCAATTAATCTTAGTATTGTTGAGATACATGTGAAACATGTATAACTGAAAAAAAAAAAAAAATCAATCATCTTTCAATGAATCTTACACATGTGCTCATTGGAAATTATTTTCTCCAATATCATGAATCATATATATCATCCATGCAATCTCCCAATATAGATTCAACATTGAGATATGGTTGAAAGATGTACAATGTCAAGTCTATGTTGTATAACTCTTTAAAAAACCATAACAAAGGTGTTATCGCCTCAACTCAATTTTGTAGTCATCCTCTTGTTCAAACAATTAAAATAGGGACAATAATATTTTTCATTATCACTTCCATTTTGTTGAACAAATTGTAGAAACTATTTAACATCATTCTCAAACACATCACTTATTCGATTAATCTTCATTCAACTTTAATCCATTACTAAACAACTTAAAAACTTAGTAGTTTATGCATCAACTTTAGAAAAAGCTTCCTAAATTGTCCAAATGGACAATTCGAGTTCCATTACTATGTCCTTTTATTTCTTAAATATAAAGAAACATATAAATAATTTAAATTGGAGGTAGCAATGTCACAATACACCTTTGTTGTTCACAACACAAAACTTAAAACCGATTAATATCAATATGTTTAAAATATAATAATCGAATATAAAAACACAACAAAAAATACTAATAAATGTGTATTCATATTTTAACTATTTTTTTTAAGTTTAATTTGCAATTCATCAAATTCCAATCCTATTTTACATATTAATGTAAATAAATGAATTGTTAATTTAGGATTTGGAAGTTTATGTTTATTAATCTATGCATAACGGTTTGGTTGTATAGAAAGCAAAAGGTACTTTCAGTTTTGATCACCTATAAATTCTAAAGTATTCCGTGAATTAAAATACGTCCCTAAAATTCAAACCCAAAATAATTACTATATTTTTCTAATTTAATATGGTTAGAAAATTAATTTTATTTAAAGAATTGATTGACTCTTTCAAAATAGATTTAATTAAATTGTATGAAAGTACTTTAAATAATTGAAAATGTTTGTACATACCTAGAAAGCTAGATGAAAATGTTTATAGACATTATTTGATGAATGATATGAGATATGAAGTATGATTGATTTATGATACTGTGTGACTTACTGAGTTTGATCGATGATATTTTGTCCATAGGAATGTGCATTATGTAAATGTGATGATTTCGATATGTAATAATTACCAACCCTACTAGATGTAGTTATTGAGACGCAGTGTAGGTATTAATTCAATTATTATATAAGATATTCAAGTTTTCATAAAACAATCAGTTAGATAAACGAATTATTGTGATGAAGAATTTCTTCTGACAAACAACTGTCCTCAATACCTAATAATAATGTCTCATTTGAAAAATAAGAAATAGTTTTATATTCTCAGCCTATCTTGTTGGGTATTTTCTGTGTTGCGTATTTTCTTTACATATATTTTATCTGTCTTTTTTGCATATTCTATGTCTCTTTGCATAATTTCAATCTATCCTGAGGCGGAGCATAAGAGGAGCAGAGGAGGTCATGGCCCCAAAAGTTTTGATTTCTTTTTAATTTATATAATTAAAATTTTTGAAATTTTTGAAATTATGAATAGTATTTTAAATTTTTTTAAATTATTTGTAGTATACGAAGAAATGAGAATTAAATTAAATATTTTTTATTTCATTTATAAATCATGTTAATTAATAATAAAATTTGAAATTACATATAAAAACATAAAAAATTATTAAAATATTTTTTTTATTTGTTTTATGAGTTTTTCGGATGTTTTCATCTTTAATTTTTACCTATTTTTTATATTATTTCTAAAGAGGAAATAAATTATTATTTCTACTCTCATCTCTTCTTTGTTCTCTTTAATTCTTGAAAAAAAATACATATTTTTTGTCTCACTTAACAGTGAAATATTAGTTTAATAGTTAACATTATTTTATATCTTATGAGTCTTTTATATATTTAATTTTTATGAATATAGAAGAAAAAATATTGTACTATGTGTTTTTTCATAACCATTTTTAATTGTAACTTGATTATCATGATTTTTTCTTTTAGTATGTATGGCTCAATTTTTTAGTAGATTATGTTAAATTGTTTTTTAGTCTTAATCTTAAAAAAAGAAAACTATATTGATGAAGAATAAAAGAACAAATTCATATTTTAGAAGTGATAAAGGAAAGCTATCTAAAGATAGAGACAAGACAAATTCAACTTTTTTCATATATATTTTGAACCATGATACTGATGACTCAATTGTTTAGTTATAGAAGATCTTTCTTAAAACTCAGAATTACAGGTGAGACACTTATATTGTTTCTACCACTATAATAGAAAAATTATTTTTTGTAATGAAGATTATCAAAACAAGAATGTTGAATAAAGATTAGAGATGAATTTCTTGCCAACATTATGTTTCTTTACATTGAAAAAGGTATAACTGAAAATTTTAATTCTGATTCAATTATTGATGAGTTCAAGAATATGAAGAATAAATGAAAATCCTTTAAATATGTATGATTTCTTTTATAATTATAGTTATACTAAATTATGTATTCATTATTTTTACCTTAGTGACAATAATTAAATATATAAATTTTGATTATACTACTTTGGCTCCCTCTAGAATATTAGTGAAGATCCACTAGTGTCTCTTTGAATATATTATACTCAGATTTTGAAGAATGAAGATTTGGGAAAGTTTTACACATTTTTGCAAAGATATTCTTTATTTTTGTTTTTAAATGTTTTCACATCTTTGAAGGTGTAAAAACCTATAAAAAATTCAACTTATTTGTATAGATTTGTAGAAAGGGAAAGTGAAAGGGAAAATATTTTTTAACAATTAAATTTTGACAAATTTATCTTATAATCTAATGTGGCATTTTCTAAGTAGTTTTCTATTTTTTTTTCATTTTTTCATTTTTTTATATTCTAAAACTACTTAGAAAATGTCACTTTAAGTTGAAAGAGGAGAAAGAAATTTAAAAGAAGTTATCAAATTATAATAGTCAAAATATATTTTTCTTGTATAATCTATCAGATCCAATTATCGATAAGCAACAGTTGATTGATGAATTGATTATTTCAAAAGTGTTTTATAAATAATTATATTTAGGTTAAATTATGCTTTTGATCCCATTTTTTTCAAAAATATTAATTTGGTCTCTCTATTTTTTTAAGTCTCAATTAGGTCCCTATTTTTTAAAATTGATATCAATCATACCCTTTTTATTAAATTTGGTTAGACGGCGTGAATGAAATAGTGAGTAGGCACGATTATGTCTTCTTAAACAGTTATCAGGCAAATAAAACTCTGAAATAATATTTTAGAACCATCTTCATCTTTTTCATTTTTTAAGGTTTTAGTCCAAAAGTTTCTTGCAATTCATGGCCATCACATCACCATGAGAGCAAAATTAGTCATCTTCCCAATACAAGATATAAACCAGTGCTTCACGCGAGCCATCAATCGCTCTATTTCTTCCACCTATGTTTTCTCTCAATCCCCTTCGATCCTCAAAGACTTGTGGAAGAATGTTGCTACCAAAGCTGACATTCCACTCTATTAATATCAAAGTTGACATTCTCCTTTTTAATGTGAATTTCTCCTTCTAGTATCTTGTTTTTAATATCTAGTTCTTTTGGGTTGTAGATGAATAAAGCTTGGACTGGTTCGGAGAAAGCGAAAGAAGGGGTCTTCAAAGAAGAAGATTCATGGTTGAGTTTTGCTTTGTTGTTTAATAATGGTTGTTGGTTGGTGTTGATTTTGAGCTTTTCCCAGGCTGGGCTTGCGGCTCTTGTTGTAGATTCAATCTAGTATGAGTATTTAATTTCCATTTCCCTTCAAATAAGAAACTCCAATTTCACAAAATCCCCAATGTAAGTTCTTGGCAAAAATCCTAAATTGTAATATACGTTTAATTATCAAACATAATAATTCATATCAATAATTTATTTGAATTGTATTTGCCTTGTGATTGTTTACATAATTATGCCTACTTAGTATTTTCTTAATGTCGTTTAACCCAATCTAACCGAAAAGACATAATTGATATCATTTTTTTTAAATAGGAATCTAATTGAGACTTATAAAAATAGCGAGATTAAATTGATATTTTAAAATGAAAATAGAGACCAAAAATATAATTTAATCTTATATTTAACAAAGGAGTATGATGAGTTTTTACGATTTTATTACCATAATGATACTTTGAAATCATATTTTCTTTATTCATACTTAAATTATAATTCTATAAATTATTATTTTGTTATGATATTTTTTTGATATTTATTATATTACTTTAATATAATATTTTATTATTAAAAAATATATCAAGTGTCTAGATAAAAAATATGTGTATAAAAGATATTTTTAACGTTTATTCTCTTTTATTTATTTAAGGGCTCATTATATTTTTAGTCTTCAAATTTTTACTTAAAATTAAAATTCGTTTTAATTCCGTTATCTTAAAACAAAATTGTGTTAAATCCATTTTTTCAATTTTGGTAGACAAAATATAAACAGAGACATGCAAGGCAGTAGAAATAATTCAAGTGCTAGCACAAAATATGTTTAATACAAAAGTTTAATACTGTATTCGTTTTAAAAGTATAGAAACCAAATATTAAATACGAATTTCAATTTCGTTGAATAACTAAAATAATACATAAACTCTTATTCTTATACCTTTATTTATTTTCAAGCACTTTTCTACATCTCTGGAATTTCACAATGTTGTCTAGTAGTGATATGTTTTCGAGTTCAAATTTTCTATCAACCGATTTGATACTACAAAAATTCTTTAATATATTATAGGTTTAATTATTATTATTTTCTCTATTTTTTGTTAAAAATAATTAAATTAATTTTTTTTTTTATTTTTTAAAATTTTAATTTGGTTTCAATTTAAAAAAAAATTAATATAATATGATTTTTTTAGCTAAATTTCTTGGAATGGATTAAAAAAATTTCATCAAAATTAAAGTGGTTGATAATGATAATTACTTTATTAATACTAGAGTACGTATAGGCACTGTCGCGCATATGTGTATATGCATTTTTTAAATATACATGATATTATATTAGTAGGTGATGATAATGTAATGTTTTTAAGTTAATATATAAAATAAAATTATATTTATTAAAAATAAAATAAAATATATTAGAAAAGATAAGAGAATAAATGTTGATAAATAGAAAACAAAAGAGAAAAAACAGAGATAGACATGACCTTTTTTTTAAAGATTTACAAAAGTAATAGTAAATTTTTAAAAATTTAATAAATAATTATATTTTAAAGGGTAAAATTGGTATTTTGATATGTATATATATATTGTTATAGATATTTCAAAAGATTAAAAAAAAAACAATTTATATAATTTTTTTAAAAATCAGGATAGTTTTATTACTTTTGAAGAAATTGAAAAAAAAAATAATTAAACCAATATTTTATATTGTATTTTTAAGTACTGTGAGAGAGTACAAATTATTATGTTTGCATCTTATATAAACCAACCAACCATTCCAAACAAATAGGACAATCAGTCGTAATGGGTGTCCAAGAAACACCTTCTGCAACTGCAACCGCAACAGCCGCCAAAGTGAAGAAACTCACTCTCATCCCTCTTATATTCCTCATCTACTTCGAAGTTGCCGGTGGTCCCTACGGCGAAGAGCCCGCAGTTAAAGCGGCGGGCCCCCTCCTTGCTCTCCTGGGCTTCCTCATATTCCCCATCGTCTGGGGCGTCCCCGAAGCCCTAATCACTGCCGAGCTAACCACCGCCTACCCCGGTAACGGCGGCTTTGTGCTGTGGGCGGAACGCGCCTTCGGCCCCTTCTGGGGCTCCGTAATGGGAACATGGAAGTTCCTCAGCGTTTGCATCAACATCGCATCATTCCCCGTCCTCTGCATCGAATACGTCCAAAAATACTTCCCCGTTCTCCGATCTGGCTGGCCCCGCCAGGTGGCAGTCATAGCTTCAACCCTGGCTCTCTCATTCCTCAACTACACCGGCCTCACCATCGTGGGTAACGTCGCTGTGTTACTCGCTGTGGTTTCTCTCTGCCCATTCGTGCTTATGTCCCTCATCGCCATCCCAAGGATTAAGCCCCATAGGTGGGTTAGCTTGGGTCAGAAGGGTGTTAAGAAAGATTGGAACACGTACTTTAACACGCTCTTCTGGAACCTCAACTTCTGGGACAGCGTTAGTACCTTAGCCGGGGAAGTTGATAAACCCAACAAGACTTTCCCTTTGGCTCTTTTTGTTGCTATCATTTTCATCTGCGCTTCCTACTTGATCCCTCTATTCGCCGTAATTGGAGCAGTTTCGGTTGACCAGAGGCAATGGGAAACTGGGTTCCTCGCGCAGGCTGCGGAAATGATCGCAGGGAAGTGGTTGAAAATCTGGATTGAAGTTGGGGCAGTGTTGTCGACAATTGGTCTTTACGAGGCCCAGTTGAGCAGCAGCGCGTACCAGCTTCTGGGCATGGCGGAGATCGGGATTCTGCCCAAGTTTTTCGGAGTTAGGTCAAAGTGGTTCCGCACGCCTTGGTTGGGGATTATGTCATCGACTTTGATATCTATTGGTGTGTCTTACATGAACTTCACCGACATCATTTCTTCGGCGAATTTCTTGTACGGTTTGGGGATGTTGTTGGAGTTTGCGTCGTTTCTTTGGCTGAGATGGAAGTCGCCCTCCATTGAAAGGCCTTACCGTGTTCCCCTGAGGCTGCCATTGTTGGCTGTGATGTGCTTCATACCCTCTGGTTTTCTGGTTTTCATAATGGTTATTGCTACCAAAACTGTTTATTTGGTGAGTGGTGTCATGACTGTTGCTGGAATTGGGTTTTTCTTGTTCATAAATCTCTGCAAGACAATGAAGTGGGTAGAGTTCAGCGTGGAGGAACAGAAACAAATCCCATCTGAAAGGCTTGCGCTGTGATGGAATCCAAATTTGAAAGTGTAATTGTTAACGATGCACGGATACGGTAACTATTTATTTTGATATGTTTATTTTAAAAAGTACAATTATATTTTAACTATTAAATTTTGACAACTTTTTCTTACACAAGATGAGGTAAAATATGAGGTGACATCTTCTAAATGGTTTTGAAATATTAAGAATGAAAAAATGAAAAATCACTTAAAAAAATGAGAACTACAGTTGTAAGATAAAATTGTCAAAATTTAGTAGTCAAAAAATTATTTTTCTTTTAAAAGTAAGGTATATGATAAGTAATATATATATATATATATATATATATATTAATGTTTATAAAATATGGTAAATGTATAATTGACGTTGTATGAATCTAAAATAAATTATATGTAATAAATATTCTCAACATAAAATATCATGAATTATTGTGATCATAAAAGTATTACTACTTTATAGATTAAATATTTCATTAATAAATATTGGTAAAGTATCTTAAGATATTAGACATGAACATATGTCAGACATATGTCAGACACATATACGTGATCCAAATTGAAGTAACGCTACATCATAATTAATAACTAATCCTCCTCCAGTTAAAACTCATAAAAACTCTTTTAACTCAAATTCGATTGACCAATGGATCATAGTGGTATTGTTGCAGAATCACACATTTCAATCAATTGAAAACAGAAATAAGAGATTAATTTGTTCTTGCAATGTGATTCAACAAATTGAAATATAAAACTAATCAATTGGTATTATGAGAAATTATGCAGAAATGGGAAAAGCACCAAACTCACTCAAAAAATATGCTTTATCAAACAAGATTTGTTCCAATCAATATATCCAATTTATTTGTATTACCAAATTATGTTAAAACACATGCATACCTTACGAATATTGATTTAATGAGTTTTCTTGAGATTTAAATGATAAACAAGATAAGAGAGAAGGATCACACATTGATTTTTACACTGGTCCACTCAATAACTGAGCTACATCTAGTTTATCAAGGCAATCTGAACCTGATCATATACTATATCAAAAATTTTACAAAATCACTCAAAGATTACACTTTTGAATAAAGCAAAACACCAAGATTCTTGAATCCCACAAGAATCTTATCCTCTACACTACAAGAATCCCACTTGCAAACCTGGAATCACACCAGGAACAACACAGAAGCACAAGAACAACCAAACCTGGGTGGAGGCTCTTTGTAGCCAACTAAAGACATTCTTCAATGCTCCAAACCAAGCAAAAACTTGCTCCAAGATTCAAAGATCTTCAATCACCAGTTGCACACTATGTTATCCAAAGAGGGAGTATTTTCCAAATTTATACCACTATTTATGGTTCAAAAATCTCAAGTGTTACTCCACTCTCTGAAAAACCAGCTTATATAGTTTGGTCATAAGTTAATTCAATAGGTTGATTTATTCATACAATTCAGTTGATTTCACTTGACTTAAGTGAAATCAATCGATTGAATAAAAATTCAACTAATTGAATACATTCATAACATAATTATATGCAGCAAGCCTTTTAATCTATTAAAAACCTTTTTAACATGTTGAAAAGGACAAACACAAGACAAAATACATTTATCACATGTCATATAGTCTACGAATATAATACAATCTTCAAGCTTTGATATCTTCATGATAACTCCAGATGCAACATATCACAAATTTGATCAACAACGAATCTTCATCAGTTCTTCATCAACCACACATGATCCTATGTACTTGCTTCATCAAATCCATATACCAAGATCACTTATGCTAACAATCTCCCCTTAACTATAGAATAGACTAAGGTTGAATTTTTGACCCACTATTCTTTAGGTTGGCCTTTGAGCGACCTATTCGCCTTTGAGTGCTAGATCAGATCGTAAACGATCATAATTAGAGTTCCAAAAGTTCAAAAAATATTTATGAATGTAGGTATCAAGCTAAATAATGTAATTAAGAGTCGGAAAAAAATTTGAATAAAGAGAAATCTATAGAAAAAATTAATGATTTGATTAAGATGGTTGATTTATTTAATTTAATTAATTTGAATTATGAAATATGAAAAAAAAATTATAATTTAAGTTATTGTTGTATTTATTTAATTATTTTACTTAGTTATATTATGTAAAATATATGTGTTTATAAATTTGTGGTGTGTGCACTAAGTTTGAAAGTATGTGGCTTAGTGGTTGATTTGTTTTGTGGCTGGGGTCGCGGCCTCGAGTCTTGGCTGGCCAATTATTGGTGCATTTATTTAGGCTTTTTTCTCTCTCCTGATTAATTTGGCCAATTTTCATTCTCTTTTGTGCTTTATTTTTTTTTACGTTGCTGCTGCCATGCATTAATTTTGAGAATATTAACAGAATTATTTTAAACTATAAAGGATAGGTTCAAATGAAACCGTAGGTTATATGTTATATGTGGGCTTAAATACCTCTTTCGTTCTCATTTTCGCAGTAAGTGTTGCGGATGGTTCTTATTTTGACATAATGTTTAAAATGATCTCCATTTTTATCGAATGTTTACAATGATATTCATTTTCACAATTCGTGTTAAATCAGTAACAGAGCACCGTTTGTATTATGTTGCATTGGGCAGATGGCTAATTAACGTTAACCTTTCAATTTGGAGGAAATTTTGTAATTAGAGCTTGAATTGGATTGCACTCGCGCTCTTCATAGTTGGAGGCGATTTCTTCATCTTCGTCTTTCTTGAGTTCAAATTTGCAGAGGAAGCAGCTAATCTTTGCCATTTCATCATTGTATTGGAGTCGCGCTCTTCATTTCAATCTTCTAGTTAATCATCATCAACGAGGTAAATGGGTTTAGGGTTTTCTGGATTGTGTTTGCTCATGGGTTAGGGTTTTCGTAATTCTATTTTGAGTTTGTTTGTGCTTGGATTATTGTGATGTTCTGCATGGTTTCTAAATTACCACACATGTACAGTACACGTAACACAAACAGTGTCACTGTACAGAAAAGAACCAAATAAAACACGAATTGCGAAAATGAGGACTATTTTAAACATTCGGTAAAAATGAGGACCATTTTAAAACAAACACTACGAAAATGATGACCAAAAAGATATTTAAACCTTATATGTGTGTTTTAGTGCTTTAGGGAGAGGGAGGAGAAAACGGCGAAACAATGGGTGGAGAGAACCTGTGGAGAGTGAAGGGAGAGGGGAGAAATGCGTATAGAGAGGAACGCGTGGTGGAAGAACCAATCAGCTTAACCTTGTTTTCGATTCTTTATCTGTTGTTGATTGATGAATGGAGTTTGCATATGCATGTGGTATAGAAGAATGATGAGTGTTGTTTTGTTTTGGTTGATTCATTTGCTGCCATTTGTTTCTTGCATCATGTATATAATTATCCCTTCTGTTTCCTTGGAGGCATGAATCCTGGACATAGCTAGGAGGCATAGATAATGGTGTGTGCATTGCTAACGAAAGTGGTGATTTTTGGGGAAGAAACTCATAGGTTGAGTGCCGTTTTTCTTGTATACAGATATGGGGTATGAAAAGGAGTCCATGTACTTTGTTTCTGTAATATTTTATAGCACATGTTTGGGGGATCAATAGGAACCAGGGGCTACATGAAATGGTATTGTTCTTGTTCATACTTTTACGATGCAGTGCTTCCCGTGTTAGGTTCTTGGTAATGCGGGAGGAGTCACGTTGTGACTGGTTGTCTGGTTTCGTTTCCGTGTCGTAGGGTCCTGGGGTACCATTCTTTCTTTTCAATGTTACGTATTTCTATTCTTTCACATTGTATTTTGGTGCCTTTATGATTTGGAAAATGAGGTTTTGACAAATTTTTTTAATAAAGTTGACAAACTTTCTATAAATAAAATAAAAGTAGATTAAATTTTTATTTTTTAATAAAAAAAGTAATAAAAATAGTATTTTTTTATTTCATTTAGTAGTTTGTCCATGTTAAAAAAAAACTTTGTTAATGTATTATTTTTCTTATAATTTTTTATTACATGTGTTTGTCCGAGAAAGGTAATATCTATTTTTTTATTGTGGCACCGTATTTGGTATGGTGCAGTTATAGCCTTTCGGTAATATTTTTGAACAGTAAATCTACTAAAAAATCAAAACTTTAAAGTGATAGATCATTTAATTTGATGTGTCCATTTAATGTTTATTTTGTCAAAAATATTTTTTGATAAACAAATTTTTAACAAAGTTAATAAATTTATTAAATAGAATATTTTTTTATTTTTGTATGGAAGTTATAAAAATAAAATAATAAAATTTTAAGATTTTTATACCAAAATGTCAAATAAAACATTTTGAAAGTATCATTTCTCTTATTTATTTTTCCTCTCCACTCTTGTAGCAGTTGTTTACGTAAGATGCATGGTTCATGCTCTTTGTTTTGTTGGTTGGTGTAATGCTATGGACCCACGTAGAATTGTTCTCCTTCTTTTATTTTAGGTGCAGACCACGTATTTTAGCTTTATCTTTCTATTGGTGTATCTTATGGCTTGATGGGACGTTTGCTTTTGCTTTTGGGTGGATGTGTGGCATCCTTACATGTCTCTCATTGGTTGATGGTTTCATGGTGCATTAAATATTGGTATATGTATATGTTAAAATGATATGAATTGTCTTAGCTTTTGGGTTTTGGTTTTATTTAAATGAAGTTGTCTAGTGCACATAGAATTATGGGTGTCTTGTTTTTTTTTTATCACGTTGGTGGAAAGAAGGATGTCGCTTAGTGTTTGATGGGAGATACCTCTATATTATTGTATTGACTCGAAACATCGAGAATGAGAGTATGATTGTGATTATAGTTAAGTATTGAATTTGAATACGATGTTTAGTATTATTTATCTTAATAAATTTTGTTTATATATTATTATTTATGATTATCTTATCTTTATTTGTTTATTTATGTTTATTGTATGTGTAATGGTTGTATAATGTGTGTATTATACGGAAGCAAATAGTGTGTAGATTGATGAGAGGATAGGATGAACTTGAAATTTTTATTAATTTTCATTAAGTTGTTAAAATTAAATATTAAAGAAGTGTAATTTATTTTAATTGTCGTTGACATTTGAAAAGTTTTTTTACAATTGATGTTTTGAGCTACGATATTTAATAAATTAAATTTTAAGTTTTTACTTAAGTACGTTTTGTCGATAATCATTTTTGCTAAAAGTGTTCATTTTATAACTTTCTATGGCATCCCAAATTGGGGTGTTACATATAACACTTGTATTCGCTTGTAGATTCGAACTCAAACTCAAGTAAGATTTTGCCAGGTGTTAGACAATTATATTGCGAGCAATAACCATAAATGCCATCCACCTGTAAGCTGAACTCAGACATTGGTATTCATGCGTCATCTTCACCAATTTGGTCAAGTAATTTTCTACTCCAACTTAAACATTACAAACCTCTTCTATTGGAAATGCAACCCCACCTACACTAGGTTGGGACTAATGCAAGGGATCATGGACTCTACATGATACTTTCTATTTTGGTAAAGAGTTGAGAGTCTTAAACCAAAGACGAAAGATACAAGAAACTCTCTTGACTCAAAGTAAATAACACTAAGGCCAAAATAGTTATGTCATTTGGTGGCCGTAGGAGTTAACCTTTTATTTATAAGCAAAAATCGTCTATTCACCAAGATATTAGAAAATATTTTAGTTATAAAGGATAATAACAAAAATATAAAAATTACAAAGATAATAATCACATATCGGATCTATGTTATAACAATATCTGGTAAAGTTTAAACTAAATATAGGATAGACTTAGGCCCAATTCCCTGACCCATAAACTTTAGGTAGCCTTTTGAAAGTTTAATATCCATCTTCGAGTATCGGGTGAGGCCCAGCCTTGAGCTGAAAGTGTCTGAGTTGTAAAGACTAATGATGTATTTGGATAGAGCATTTTAATGAAGCAATTCATTTTTTTGAAGAATTTAGATTTCTTTGTGATGAAATCCTTTGTTTGGATAGAAAAACTAAAATGCATTTAAAATGCAAGTATTTATTGGAAGTATTTCAATTAGCTAAATTAGAAGAAATTGAAATATCCTCAAAATAGGTGGAATTTGAAATTCTTCTCACTCAACCTAACACTCTAAACATCTCTAATAGAGTTGTCAATTTGGCCTAGTCCATAGGTGGGTCGACAAGCCAAGATGACGACTAAACGAGCCAGACAAGCTGGGTGGACCTGACGACACAAACAGGTCAGGCAAGCTAGACAACCCACACAGACTGGGCGGACTTGACGACCCATACGTATTGAGCTAGCTTGACAACAAAAAACAGGTCGGGCGAGCTCGACGACCCAAACAGGTTGGACATGCCCGATAACTAAGATGGGCCTGACGACCAAAATGATTCGGACAAGCCCGATGACCAAGACGGGCTAGATGACCAAGACGGGTAGGACAAACCCAAAGACCAAGACGGGGCGAACGAGCCCAACGACTAAGATAGGTAGGTCCCGAAGACCAAGACGGACCCGACAACCAAGACAGGTCAAATAGGCCTAATGTCGAAGATTGGCCCGAAAACCAAGATGGATCGGACGTGCCTGACGACCAAGACGGGTCATACAAGCCCAATGACCAAGACCGGTCGGACGGACCCAACGACCAAGATGGGTCGGATGGGCCGGATGACCAGAATAGGTCAGGCAGGCACAACGACCCACACGTGTTGGTCGGGCCCGACAACCAAGACGGGTTGGACAGGCTCGACGACTAAGATGGGTCGAACAGGCCCGACAACAAAAACTGGTCGCGCAGGCCTAACGACCAAAACAGGCCGGGTGGTCCCCGTGATCCAAACATTCTAGGGTGCCTGAAAACACAAACGGGTCGGGCGAGCTCGACGTCCCAAACAGGCCCGATGACCCAAACAGACCAGTCGGGTCGGACAACCCACACAGGTTAGGCGGGATGGGCGACCTGGGAGTGCCAGGCAGGCTCGAAGACATAAATGTGTTAGGTAGGTCCAACGATCCATACGACCCAACTAGCCCAACAACTCTGACATGCTCGACCGAGCCGACAAGCCCGACCAGACTGATGAACTTGACGGGCATGACCAGTCTATATAGGTCGTTGGGCTGGTTACGCCTATCTGGATCGTCGATCTGACCTACCCCGTCGAGGTTTCCCGACCGACTTGGTCCGTATGGGTCGTCAGGTCAGACCAACTCGGCTTGTTAGTTGGGTCAGTCCAACCCATCTGAGTCCTTGAGCCCGTTTTCAAATTTATCACGAATTCAAAATTTAATTAAGCCTTAAATAAATATTGTTAAAATGAAATTTTATCTCATAAGAAATTTAATTGTTTATCCAAACAAGAAATTAAAATGTAAGATATTTTAATTTCGTTATCCAAAAAAAATTATTTAGAAAATGAAGGAATTTAATTGCAAACAATTCAAATACAATGCATTTCAATTTCTTAGCATTGTTCAAATGCTTCACCCAAATACAAAGTAAAAATATCCGCAAAACTCAATCTTAAATACTTCCTTGCCAAACTTTTTCCACTTTATTTTCTTGTAATTAATTCTCTTGTCTTGTATGAATGAACTTTGAATGTATCTACAAAATCAAAGTTAGTGATCTACACATGTACATATATAACTCAAAATATAGTTAAAAAATCAAAAGTTAGTGATATACACATGTACATATATAACTCAAAATATAGTTACAAAATCAAAAGTTAGTGATCCACACAACATGTACATATATATAAATCAAAATACAACTACAAAATCAAACGTAGTAATGCACATAAAATAATATATAGATATATAACTCAATATATATATATATATTATAATATTTATTGAAATAAATTTATTTATATTGTATTTAGACAAATTGTATGCAACCATCATTTATTTAATTTTATATTTAAAGTATTAAGTATAAGCATGAAAACAAAAGTAATAGAAATCGAAACACATCTCCTTATAATATCTATCTAATAATTAAATATTATTAAACAAGTGTAAGAAAAATAGCATAATATAAAAATTGGGTACCTAACCCGACCCAAACTCTAGGTTAGGAGAGGAGATTATATTGTATAAAAGATAAAAATCTTATACTATTTATAAAACAAACAAATTCAAAAGTAATAGCTTGCTTCGTCTTTGTCCTGTTGAAGACTTAGAAAAAAGTTAATAATTAAATTAGAAAAAAGTCAGAACAATTTCATTAAAAAACCTTGGGTTTCATGAAGACCACAATTTATTAATTACATTAAAACAGAAAGTCAGTAATTAAAATATTTTATACTGTAATTTTTTATTAAAATAAAATTATTAAATTTAATTTAATAAAAATATTTTTTTTTACTTTATCTTTTTTCCTCTTGTATTTTTCTTGGCATAGAAGATCAAACTCAATACAAATGAGTATAGTAGTGTAATATTTAAAAAAAAATATATATATATATATATATATATATATATATATATATTTATTGATTACAAGTTCAAATTGATTACAAGTTAGAGAGTTATGTTATTGTAAATCCTCGGCAACAACGTCAAAAAAATTGTTGACAATATGATACAAATCTAATTTATCCAACAAATGCATTTGATTCAATTATAATACAATAAAGTTATATTCACATGAATTTGGTTTGAATAAAACAATAACCTATATATGATCTGTTTAAATTTGTAATGAAACAACAATAAGAGTTGGCAGATTTGAAAGTAAAGATTTGCTTAAGGAATAAAGTAGTTTATACTTATAACAATGTTGAGATTGAACTTGGCTAATTTTCTTCGATAGAAATTTAAAAGCATAGCTCCAACTCCATAAGTGTTGGTCAACTCTTGATATTTCCTTCCTAGGTGGGTTTTATCCTAACTTGAGCCTCTAGGCTGATGGTCAACAATGGAGTTTTCCTTTCTGGAAGGTTTTCCTCTTAAGCTTAGTTGTCAATTTTGGTGCTTTAGATTTCTTTGTAGTGAAGGTTTCTTCTTTGAGGCTTAACGTCAATGTCGCTGCTTAATTGTATGGGGCTTACATTTGAATCTTTACTAAACCACCTCTCGATGCAAATTAATATTTGACACTAACACGTGACATAGACCGACATATGGAAGTAACACTGACAATGACATGTTGCACTAAGAATGCCACATGGCATAATGTTGACTTGACACATAGAAAATTTTGTTTTTAATTAAAAATATTAAAAAATACTAAAAGATTAAAAAAATAATAAAAAAATGAAAAATAAAAATAAAACAAAAGAACCATGAATTGACACATAAAATATATTGTTCTCTTGTTGTTAACTATTTAAACGTCGTTACAAAAAAAAAGATTAAATTAAACAAAATTAATAAAAATTGATACCTGATTAAAAAAAATATGATTGAGTTGACAAAAATAAACAAAAATAGAGACTAAATTAGTATTTAAACCTTTTATTTTTTTTTAATTTGATCAATACAAATATTATCTATTCCTTCACCTACTATGAAATGTGATTAAATTCTAAAATAGATTAAATATGTAAAAGATGTTTTTTTTAAAAAAAAAAAGAAAGGAAAAAAGAAGAAGAGAGATCATAGATCGAGGGGGTTTAGAAAAGAAAAGAAAAGAACAACAACTATTTATGTTATAATTACTAATCTTCAAAATTTTCATAACATAATACTATTCTTAGTTTGGGTCGACATAAATTAATCTTCATGGATATTTTTATGCTCGATGTACAAAATATTTTATTTAGGAATAAATATGTTTTTTTCCTGAAATATTACATAAAATTGAGAATGGTTTATGGTAACAACTTTGATAACGTTTGATTCTTATATTTTCAAAAACATTGATTTTGGTCTTTATTTTTCAACAATGTTAAAGTTTAAATAGGGGTGACAATTAGGGTCCACCCAGTGGGTCGCCCCACAGTCCCACTTAAAATATGCAGGGTAGGCCTAGAATTTCAACCCGCAAGCCCATTATAGCTCGACCTACATCCACGGCCCGTGCAGGTTGGCCGGCAGCCGGCAACCCGCATAAGGTTACCCTAACTCAACCTAACCTAAGTTAGTAAGTGCTCCTCCATTGCCAGTGTTATTGGACTCCTGCTTTCAAGTTTCAAACATAACATTTCAAGTGTTAGACTTAGGAGTGACAATTAGGGTCTGGCCTAGCGGGACCTTGTGCGGGCTAGGCATAAACAGGCCAAACCAGCCCACATTGTCATCCCTTAATTTAAATGATGTCAACATTTGAGATTTTAACAATGTAGTGACACATGTTGTTTCCTTTATTTTTAAATGAAATATTAAAAAACAACAACACCGCCTAAAAAATAACGTGTTTAAGTTGGGGGTTTTGAGGGGTTTTTGACACTATGAAATTGTTGAAGTTGGAGGGGGGGGGGGGGTGGGTTCTTGCTCGATGAACCAAATTACTTGACGAATAGACGTGGGTTGCAAGCATTGGAATCGCGTGCAAAGAAAAAGGTTTTTCTTCTTTGTGGGAGGAATAAAGTTGGGTGGCAAGCAGAGTTGGAATCACGTGGAAGGAATCGCATGCCGAAGACGAAAGATGATACAAATAAATCTTTGGTTCTTTTCGTTGTGTTTAAGGTTTTTTTTTTGTGTGATGACATATGTGTTGTTTGTCTTCGATGAGTATGTGGTTTGATATTGTCCTTGAATGTGGGATGAATGTGTTGTTAACTTTTTCCCTTGCTCTGTTATATTTTGCTGGAGATGGGTTTCTCGGTTGTACTTTATGATATGGAAAATTTTGAAACACATGTTGTGCAGGACTACATCAAATTAAAGGATACTAACAACAATGAAGTAAAATTTTAAGGACAATGATTGAAGGACATAAAATATCATGTTTGCTTACTTGAGTTAAAATATGCAGCAGCAGAAGCAACTGCGGCCAATAAGACTCACGATAAAAAAAAATTAATTAAAATGCACTCTCAGTGTAAAGGTATTTCACAATATTATCCAATCATGATTACCATGCATTTAAAGATTCATGATTTCTGAATAACTACACGAGATCGAAAAATGTGAGAAATGTTTAAGAGAGTTCAATTGATCTCTTAACTCATACATTTATATGTGTGTCTTACATTAGTGATGAAACAATAAATATAATCAGTTATCTTCACCAAGAAAATGTGTGACAAGCATGCATAGCCACACAAAAAAAAAATGCAACAAAGAAATCTTTTAAAAATACCTTAAACCAAAACGTATATCAACACCATGTCAAAGAGAAATAAATTATAGAAGCATTTAGCTATAGCATAACGATAAAAAAATAATTAGAAGATACTGAATTTTATTGGAAGACCCTAATTAAACTTTAAATTAAATAACAATTTATACAATAACAAAAAAATATCAGTTTCGAGGGAGAGTGACCAACCTTCTCCATGAGCACTTCTTTTTACAAAAATAAAAAGAAAAAAATGCAATAAACTTGTCCATAACAAAAACTAGCTTATGTATAAGCTAATTTGTGGAAGTTCTCATCTATAACTCTGGTCTCTTTTAGAAGTGTGTTATTTATACTATTGTTACAAAGAAAGCTACAATATGTCATTTCATTAAAAGAAAACATTAACAACAACCTTATATGCGACAAAATTCAACATATTTCCCTAGTAATAAGAGTAACAAGGATAGTAACTCACAAGGGTAATCATTTCTTCCAAGATAGATATAACTTGTTCCCCTCCTCAAAAAAAGGATTCTGTTTGAGTAGGTTCTGAACGCAACTCTCTGTTTTTCCTCTTTTCATCCTTCTCCAGTTCTGGATATCCTCCACCCACCTCGTAACTACCAATGGATGCCGAAATGCGATTCTTTCCGGGGAGCTTTTTCAGCCTCAAACTGCATCGGTGCTACCAAGAACTTAATTTTGGACAGAAAGATTGGAAAAGATTAGGATAAGTGTAGGAGCAAAAAGGTGCAGAAACAATCATTTCGTGGATTTCAATTCATAATTATCTTCTTCAAAGCTTTTGTTTTTTTTTTTTCATTGAGGTCCTAGTTAGGGATGTCAAACAAATTTGTACCCGCAGGTATCAAGCAGATAAAACTCGCAATAACTAAAAAATGGATATTGAGAATGAATATCTACAGGTAACGAGTATTTTTTATACTCGCATGTTAACGGGACATGTACGAGTATCATAATATCCATAACCGTGGATACATGTACCCACCATACTGTAATTTAAATTTAAAAAATTAAAAAAATGATTAAAATATTAACACATTGATTTAAATGTGTTATTTTTTATCAATTGGTTTTAAAAAATCTTCATTTATTCGTAAATAGTCATTCAACACTATTTAAATGAGTTATTTGCACTTTGTTTGAAATTTATAAATGTTATGCATTGTATTTTTATTTGAATTTATAGTTAAAATTTGTTATTAAATATTAAATTTTTCTTTTTATAAATACCCACGGGTACCCGTGGATATCCATGAATATTTAAAAAAATATGTGAGTACCCATATAACGGGTATGAGATGAATATTTATCCAACGAGTAGAGTACAAGGGAGCTACTACCTATACCCTACTCATCCCGTTGACATTCCTAGTTCTAGCACATTGATTAGAATTTTAAAATGTGGATAGAATAAAGAATTGTTTTAAAATATATTATTTTTTTAATAAAGTTGTATTAGCTTAACTGGTCTAGAATAAAAAATTATTTTAAAATATATTCAAATTTCAATTTTTTTCAAATATTGATACTATAACACGTAAAAAAAGAAAACAAATAACATTTCGAGAGAGAAAAGGGAGGGAAAGATTTATTATAAGAAGTGATGGGTTCAAAAAGAGTCTGGAACGAATATAGAGACATAAACCGCATGCAGTGGTGGGTTCCAAAAGAGACGCAGATAGTCTGATTGTCTACTTTGCCCAGTATGTCCCAAATTCCCAAAATCCTCCCCTCCCCCCCTCGCATAAGACTCCCCCCACAAAATAAAAGGTCTGACACTCTCAGACCTTGCCTCCCACTCACTCAATCATAAGAAAGATATTGTGGTCCCCACGTTATGGGTTTCCACTTCCTTCTCTCGTAAACATTGTGTATATGCATATTAGGCCTTTTTCCAACCTTATATTTATCAACACTTCCCCCTTTAAAATTCACCTTGTCCTCAAGGTGGAAGTCCGGAAAAGACTCCTTCATTTTGCCTAGTAATTCCCATGAATTCTCACATTCTGGTAGGTTTTTCCATTTCACCAAAACTTCTAGAGATTGCTCCTCATCACCCCTCATTGCTAACACCTCCAATTCTTGTAGCTCCAATTCTTCATTCATGTAAGGAGGCAAAGGTTGGGTCTCCATTGTAGTAGTCATAGTGGGTTTCAACAATGACACGTGGAAAATAAGATGTAATTTGTTGTATTTTGGCAGTTTCAATCTATATGCCACATCCCCAATTCTTTCTGTGATTTCATATGGTTCTTGTTTGCTAACTTCTTCAGCTTATATGGTTGAATCTTCAAGTACACCATATCTCCTACCTTATAACTCACTTCCTTCTTATGCTTGTCAGCTTGCTATTTCATACGATTTTGGGGTTGAGCCAACTAATCCTTCAACATGTTTAATGTTTCATTTCGATCTTTGATCATCAAAGCAACTTCCTCTATGGGGGTGGTTGAACTATCTCCTATTATCAAAGGAGGAGGATCCCTCCCATACAAATCTTTAAATGGGTTCATCTTTGTAGAGTCGTGGTAATTGGTATTACACCAGTATTTTGCCCAACTTAACCATTAATGCCACTGTCTCAGTGTCTTCCTTGTCATACACATCAAATATGTCTCTAAGCAACGATTCACCACTTCTGTGTGCCCGTTCGTTTATGGGTGTAAGCTGAGTTGAATTTCAATTTAGTGTCGGTCATCCCGAATAGCTTAGTCCAAAAGGAACTCATAAATAGCCTATCTCGGTTAGACACAATAGATTCTCGGAACCCTTGGAGTTTTATTACCTCTCTTAGAATTAATTTAGCAACCTCTTTTGCACTATAAGGGTCGGTTAGAGCAATGAAATGAGTGTACTTGGTAAGCCTGTCTACCACCACCAGTATTGTATCCAACCCTCTAGCTTTTGGTAATCCTCCAATGAAATCCATAGAGAGGTCTATCCAAATTTGTTTGGGAATAGGGAGGGGTTGTAGTAATCCTGCTGGACTCAAAGTTTGATACTTATTCCTCTGACTCACCTCACATCTCTACACATAATCTTGGATTTTCTTTCTCATCCCTTCCCAGTAAAACACTCTAGAGATTCTTTTATATCTGCAAAAATAGCATGAGTGTCCCCGTATCGCTGAGTCATGAAACTCTTTTAATATTAAATTAATTTTCAGGGACCCTTTTGGGATGACCAACATGTCTTGATAGTATAAGATTCCCCTTTTTAATGTGTACCTCGAATGTTCTCCTCTCTTCATCAACAAATCTTGAATTAGTTTTCCCAATTTTTCATCTCTCTCCACCTCTACTTCTAACTCTTCCCATTCAAAGAATTTGACTGTTGAAATAGCTGAATATAACATCCTTCTTGAAAAAGCATCAACAACTCGATTTTTTGTCCTTGGTTTATATTGTATCTCAAAATCAAAACCCAACAATTTTGAAATCCACTTGTTTTGCTCCTCAATCATCAATCTTTGTTCAACTCAGAACTTCAAACTCCTTTGATCAGTCCGCACAATGAAGTGCCTCCTTAGAAGATATTGTTTCCATTTCTGTACTGCCATGACTACTGCCATCAGTTCTTTTTCATAAACTGATTTCCTCAAAGCCCTATTCGAAAGGGTATTACTCATATAAGCAACTGGTTGTCCTTCTTGCATCAACACAACTTCAATCCCCTTGCCTGAAGCATCAGTTTCTACCATGAATATCTTCTCGAGGTTTGGGACAACAAGTATCGACACTTGGGTCATTACTATTTTCAAACTCTCAAAAGACCTTTTGCGCTAATTCATCCCATTTCAATTGTTCTTTCTTCAGTTGTTGAGTTAAAGGCCATGCTAATTTTCCATATCCTTCAACAAATTTGTGGTAATAGCCCGTAAGACCAAGGAATCCTCTAAGCCCTTTCACATTTATCGGAACTGGCCAATCCACTATTGCCTTGACCTTGTCTAGATCAACCACTACCCCTTGGTCTGAAATAACATGCCCAAAATACTTTATTCTTATCTTTCCAAATGAACATTACTTCTTGTTCACCACTAGGTTATTTTCTCATAGCACGTCCCACACCTTCCTTACATGTTTGACATGACACTCCACGGTCTTGCTTAAATTAGGATATCGTCAAAAAACACCAAGGTGAATTTTCTCAAATACAGGCTCAAAATTTGATTCATGAGAGCTTGGAAGGTTGACATAGCATTTGTAAGCCCAAGGGCATTACTAAGAATTCGTATTATCCTTCATGAGTTTTGCAAGCAGTCTTAAAAACATCTCCTTCATTCATTCTAATTTGGTGGTATCCTGATTTGAGATCCAATTTGGAAAAATTTGAGCTCCTCCCAACTCGTCGAATAATTCATCTATAATGGAAATAGGAAATTTTTCTAGTACCGTCACCTTATTTAAAGCCCTACAATCGACACAGAACCATCATCCCCCATCTTTCTTCCTAACTAAAATAACAAGGCTATTGTAAGGACTATTACTAGGCCTGATAATCCCTGCTATCAGCATTTCCTTCACAAACTTCTCAATTTCATTTTTTTGATAGTAAGGATATCTATAAGGCCTTATATTGGGGATATTTGCCCCCTCTTTGAGAACAATAGCATGATCATTGACCCTCTTGGGAGGTAAGTGATAATGTAGATTTTAACCATTATATTGGCTATCTTTTGCTAACAAAATCAACTCCTCTTGAGTTTTTAACCTACATAATCCTCTTCGAGAATAATAGCATGATCATTGACCCTCTTGGAAGGTAAGTAATAATGTAGGTTTTTACCATTATCTTGGCTATCTTTTGTTAACAAAATCAACTCTTCTTAAGCTTTTAACCACTTAATCCTCACTTTTACTTTGCTTTTGTGAATAAATACAATATGGGTTACATAGATCTAATTATACCATTAATCCCCATTTTTATGTCCAATTTAATGATAGGAAGCTTTTGTGTCAAGCCAAAGAAGTTGTCAACTAGAGAAGGAAGAAGAAAAAAGCCAAAATTGAAGATATGAACATAGCATTTCAAGGCTAAGCGGCAGAAGTCAAGGCTGAGCGCCAGAAGTCAAGGTTGAGCGCCAATCTTCTCGCATTTTCTAGTGTTGAGCGCCAGAATCAGCGTTGAGCACTAGTTGATTCACATTTTTGGACGCTCAACACCAGCACTCAACGCCATTCGATTAACATTTTTTGGCGCTAATCGACAGAAGCTAGCATTGAGCGCTGATTGGTTCGCATTTTTTGGACGTTGAGCGATGCGAGGACAACGATAAGCGGCACCTGTGCTGATGTGGCAAAATTAAACCTATTTCTTATGGATTCTCGAGGGGAATGCATCTAAGGTGGTGGGAGACACGAGAAAACTCATTTTGGAGAACTTAAGGTGTGCAAGGGCAGGTGGGAACGACTCTTTATTCCTCTTTGTGTCTTTTTCTCTTCAATTTCTTCCATTTGTAAGCTTGAGCTCTCCATGACAATGGAGAGCTAAACCCATTTTTGTTGGGGTTAAATGTATCCATTGCACTCTTATGTAATTGCAATGCTTTGAATATATAAATGCATCTTTCATTGAATGCTAGTCTTCTTATTTCTTCACTTAATGCTTGCATTGATTTGGCCATCCATTGCACGATATTTGGTTCATTTGGTGTGAAAATATCTTTTGAAACCTTGATTTGGAACAAGAAAACTCAACGGAGCTTGTATCTAGGAATGAGGCTTGACCCATTGGTTGTCTTAAACCCTAGTGCATAAAGCAAATTTTCTTATTAAGAGTTCAACGAATTGACTATTAATAAGGAAATTTAGGCTTAATCCATTAAGGAATTAGGGTTTGAGTAGAATTATGGGTTGGCATTAGCATATTAATGTAGAGGATGTAAAATTGTAGTTGCATGAGAGCATAATTTGGTAAGTTCTAACCCCGACAATATCAATTCATATAATTTCTAATCTTTTCCATTCACTAAGTGTCTTTAACTTCCAAAGTTCAATTTTAATCATTTATGCAAAATTTAATTTCTTACATGAAACTCAAAATATGCATTCATTTTTTAGTTTAAATTAGTCACTAATTACGCAATTATTTAGTATACACGAGTCTCTTGGGAAACGATATTCTGGTCTTACCGGTTACTACTTGCACGACTTGGTACACTTGCCAAAGTCTTAACAATAAGCTAGTGGGCTCTGTAAATAAATCCTCAATCTCTTCTAAAACAACAACCAATTTTGAGTGAGTGAGAGTACCCTTCTTGGTTTCTAATGGTGAGAAATTCTGATAAGACAACATATATCTTTCTCCTTTATCATTGAGGGCCTTTATCATAGCTTTCCATGAAGCTCAGGATTTACAAAGGGAGTGGTCACCTTTAATCATCCTTCGTTCCCCTGTGTGTTCCCACTTCAACAACAAATTCTTGAAATTTGCCTTAACGTTTCCCAAACTGGCTAACCAACCCATGCCCTTAACTATATCCATCCCTCCTAGATCCATTAAGAAAAAATGTTGTACTATTGGAACCCCTTGAATCTCCAATTCTAACTATGTCCTTATCCCTCTATTACCTTATCTCTAGTTCTTATTTCCACCTCAAATTTTGTTGTTTCATTTCCTTCTAGCTTGAGGTGGTTCAATTTTTTTGTGATGAAATTGGTTGATGCTCCCCAATTCACCAACACCAAAACCTTTATCCCTCCTAACCTCCATTTAATCTTGAATGATTGATTTGAGGTTAGACCCTCCTTGCTCTTCAGCGATATTTGTAGCACCTTAACCTGAAGGGTTTCAGGTTTTTCCTCCTCATCTTCACTACTCTTTGACTCCTCACCATGTGAATCCTTCGTTAGTACAATTTGAAAATGTTTCAATTTGCACACATGATCTCGACCCCACATTTCTCCACATTTAAAACACAATCCTTTCTTACTTTCTCTCAACTTCGTTTAAGATAGTCTTCCTCCTCCCACTACTTTCTTTTCACTAACTTCACTCTCTAGCAGTTTGCTATTTGTTCCTTCTCTATTTCCTTCTTTTTCCCACCTAATGAAGCCTTTACTAGATTTTAGCAGAGACTTCTCACCCTTTTTCCTCTCCATACCCATCAACTCCACCTTTTGTAATGCATTATTTTCTTCTTCTAACAAGAGCACTTTATCCATCAGCTCCTCCAATGTGCTTATAGTGTCAAGTTTTAATTCTGCTTGGATCTCCTCCTTCAAGCAATTGAGGAATATCCTTGTCTACATAATCCACTCCTCTTGGTTAGCATTAAAAAAACTGGCTCAGTTATGAAGTACATGGAGAAATTTGAAGGGAATCCGCTCCTCTTTTTAGAGGAGCGGATTCCCTTCAAATTTCTCCATGTACTTTATAACTGAGCCTGTTTGTTTAATGCTAACCAATGGCCCGAAAGGGTTTTGCACCAAGCCAGGTTGGAAGCGTCTTATCAAGGAACCCTTGAATCCCTCCCAGTTGAGTTCTTGACTCTGCTCTTCCCACAATTGATACCAACTCGATGCGATGACCACTTTCTGCACGAATGATCCAACCGTAAGCGTCGTCCCCTCAAAATATCAAAATTTGCAGTTTCCTGCCCCCAAAGTCTCTCAATAAGTCATGACTCATGCTAAGAGAGCTAGAACTCATTCGATCCTCCTTATCGTCACTGGCCACTTCTCCATCCACCTCTTCATTCCTCCTTTGTCTTCGGTGTGGTCGACGTTGTCGTGGTCTACCACTACAAGACCAATTGTAAGAGATAATTAACTTTTTTAACTCTTCTAGTTGTTGTTCGAGCCCATCCATTCGTTTTTCCATGGCGTTGTGCATAAAGACCATGCACACCCAGAACCTAGCACTCTGAATACCAATTGATACTATAACACGTAAATAGAGAAAACAAATAACATCCCGAGAGAGAAAAGGGGAAATAGGGAAAGATTTATTATAAGTAGTGGTGGGTTGCAAAAGAGTTTGGAACGAATATAGAGACATAAACCGCAAGCAATGGTGGGTTCCAAAAGAGATGTAGATGTAGAGAGTCTGATTGTCTACTCTGCCCAATCTGTCCCAAATTCCCAAAAATCCCCCCCCCCCACATATGACTCCCTCCACAAAATAAAAGGTCTGACACTCTCAAACCTTGCCTCCCACTCACTTTCTCACCTACTGCCAACAAGGCAGAACCATTTCACTCAATCATAGGAAAGATTTTGTGGTCCCCACATTATAGGTTTCCACTTCCTTCAGATTTGGGATAATGATGACTCACGAATCATTACATGGTTATGGGGATTCATGACTACAGAGATAAGTAGAAATTATATGTTCTACTCCAATGCCGCGAAATTTGGGAGGACCTTGCAACTACTTATTCGATATGATAGGACATCTCTACGAGTTAGAAAGCAAATTCTTTGGTGTGAGGCAAAGAACTCTCTCTATTTTAGAATATTATGGAATGTTGAAGGGTTTGTGGATTGAGTTGGACTAGTATCAAAATTTGAAGCTTGAGAATAGCAATATGCTATCACTCATACTCAGTTTGTTGAACGATCTAGGATATTTAAGTTATGTTCTTATGAGGATTGAATCCTGAATATGACCCTATTAGGGCTCAAATTCTTGGGAAGGAAAGACCTCCTTCTCTTTCTGAAGTCTTCTTCATTATCCAAGGTGAGGAGGCTTGTTGAATGGTTATGATGAATGAGCCCTCCACCGAAGGAGCTACCATGTTTTCTGGAAAGACTTCCTAACCAAGGAATTCAAATCTTGCAAATATTAAACTTAACTTAAAAGGTAAGGAAGAGCATTGGTGCTCTCATTGTAAGTAATCTGGCCACACCAAGGACACTTGCTTCAAGCTACATGGAAAGGAGAAAGTGATTAGCAAGGAAACTTCAGAAACCTTATCAAGCATCTTCAAATTTTGAAAATCTTAGCAAGACACCTTCTTTTCTCTTCAACCGAGGAAGGAATGCCTACACTACGTGTTAAGATTGATTGTCTAAAAACTCTTATAGAGTCTATAAGTAAGCCATCTTCCAATACTTGCTCTCTAACCATGACTGGTAAGAACTCTAATTCTTCTCTTAATGTTTTTAGAACTTTATGTAAGGACTCTTAGGTTCTTGACTTTAGTGTAACAAACCATATGACCCCTCATTCATCTTTTTTAACATCATTTATTTCTCTTTCTGATAACCACATTACTATTGCCAATGGGACCCATATCCTAATACATGGACGTGAAAATGTTTCTCTTTTGTCATCCCTTAGTCTTAAAGATGTTCTTTATGTTCCAAAACTATCTAATAACCTTATTGATGTTCGAAAGCTTACTCATGACCTAAATTTTTCCATAACCTTCTTTCTCACTCATTTTATTTTTCAAGATCTTGCCACTTGGAAGACGATTGGAATTGTTAAGGAACACGGAGGGTTGTATTGCTTTAACAACTTGGAAACTAAGAATACTATCAGTAGGCAAACAACTACCTCTTGTCTCTAGTCTTGCACTTCTTTTAAGTATTCTCAAATTTGGCTTCTCCAGTGTCGTCTAGGACATCCATCCTTTTCTGTTTTAAAGTCTATGTTCCCTTTCTTGTTTACCAATGAGTCTGTTGAGTCATTTAAATGTGATGTATGTCAAATTGCAAAGCACTATCGTGCCACATATCTTTCTAGTAATACAAAGAGTATTGATCCTTTTGATTTGGTTCATTTTGATATATGGGGGTCTACATCAAGCTCTAGTACATCTAGTGCTAAATGGTTTGTCACTTTTATTGATGATTGTATCCAAGTTACATGGATTTTCCTTATGAAAGAAAAATTTGAAGTTTTTAACTTATTTGTTAGATTCTTCTGTATGATAAAAACACAATTTGGAAAGTCAATTAAACGTTTGTGTTCTGATAATGGAAGAGAATATGTAAACCATGACATGTCTAAATTCCTTTCCGAGAATGGTGTTGTTCATGAATTCACATGTGTGGACACACCACAACAAAATGACGTTGTTGAGAGAAAAAATGCACATCTTCTTGAGGTGACACAAACACTTCCTTTCCAAATGTATGTCCTTAAATCTTACTAGGGAGAGGTTGTCCTTACTGCTGCCTATCTTATCAACCAATTACCCTCTTGGGTTTTAGATGGTCTGAGTCCCATTAAGTCCATATCCTCCTTTTATCCATATGTTCTTTTTCTTTCTAGTCTTCATAGTCGAGTATTTGGATGTGTTGTGTTTGTCTGTATTCGTAGTCAATTCTATGGAAAGTTAGATCATGGAGCTATTAAATGCATATTCATTGGTTATGCATCTATTAAAAAGGGATGTCATTGTTACCATCCTCCAAGTCGAAAGTTTTTTACCTCCATGGATGTTACTTTTGATGAAACTAAATCTTTTTACATGCGTCCTTAGCTTCAGGAGGAGAGTTCTTTTGAAGCTGGGTCTTTTGAATCTCTTAAGTCATCTTTTGTACCTTCCATAGAGGAACCATCTCATTCTAATAATACACTTGGTTCTCCTAATACTTCTCCAGAAACATCTTCTATAAATGTCTCTAAAATTGCTCCGAACAATACAGAGTCAGGATTATCTGCAAAATCTAGTCGTCTAGAGAGTTTTTTCCATATACAATACCAAAGGCGACAAAAGCAACCTAACTCTATTCAAGAACAAATCCTATCGTTTGAGCCAAGGGTAAGTAGTCCTTCTATTGATACCCTTGAACCTTTGGAAAATTCTTTGAATAGTAAATGTGAAACTGACCTTGCTGACTTGCCCATTGCTTTGAGAAAAGGAACTCAGTCTTGTACCAAGTATCCTATCTCCCATTTTGTGACCACTAAACACCTTTCTATGCAGCACCAAAGTTTTCTCTCTACAATTGATGTAATTAGAGTCCCTACATCAATTCAAGAAGCATTGAAAGATGAGAATTGGATTCAAGCCATGAATGAAGAGATAAGTGCCTTAGAAAAGAACCAAACATGGAAAATTGTTGACAGACCACTAGATAAAAAGTCAGTGAGATGCAAACGGGTTTTTAGTCTAAAGTATAAATTTGATGGCACATTAGACCGTTACAAAGAAAGGTTAGTTGCCAAAGGATATACTCAGACTTATGGTGTTGATTATGAGGAAACATTTGCTCCGATTGCAAAGATGAATACGGTTAGAATCATTCTCTCATTGACAGCTTATTTTGGTTGGGAATTGCAATAATTTGATGTGAAAATGCTTTCCTACATGGAAATTTAGAAGAAGAAATATACATGGAAATTCCTCCAGGTTTTGGATCTACTAAAGGAGGGAATAAAATGTGCAGGTTGAAGAAAGCTTTGTATGGGCTTAAGTAGTCCCCTCGTGCTTGGTTTGGTATAGAGTCAAGGTGACCATACCTTGTTCATCAAACATTCCCAAGAAGGTAAACTTACACTATTCTTGATCAATGTTGATGATATGATTGTTGCAGGAGATGATGAACATGAGAAACAAATTTGGAAAGAAAAGCTTGTTGCCCAATTTGAAATGAAGGATCTAGGAAAATTGAAGTACTTTCTTGGGATAGAAGTAGCTTACCCGAAGAAAGGCATCTTTATCCCCAACGAAAGTATGTTATTGATCTTCTCAAAGAAACTGGTATGATTAATTGGAAGACTACTGGAGTTCCTATAGAACAAAACCATAGAATTGGGAGTGATGAAGGCAGTTCTACAGTAAATAAAGGTCAATATCAAAGACTTGTAGGGAAGCTCATCTACTTAGCTCGCACCAGACCAGACATAACCTATGTTGTGAGTGCTGTAAGTCAGTTCATGCATGATTCAAGGGAGAAACATTTACATGTTGTAAACAAGATCCTTCTATATTTGAAGAAAAGTCCAGGAAGGGGATTAATGTTTAAGAGAAATGAAAAATTAATACTAGAAGTGTATATTGATGCGAATTATGCAGGGTCTATCATAGATAGAAAATCCACTTCAGGATACTACATCTTCTTGGGTGGAAATTTGGTGACTTGGAGAAGAAAGAAACAAAATGTTGTTGCAAGGTCTAATGCTGAAGTAGAATTCTGAGCTATGGCACAAGGGGTATGCGAATTACTATGGATGAGAATTATCCTAAACGATCTTAAAGTGGCATGTGAAGAACCTATGATCCTTTATTGTGATAATAAGTTAGCCATTAGCATTGCTCACAACATGATAAGACTAAACACATAGAGATAGATCGACACTTTATTAAAGAAAAATTGGATAGTGGCCTTATCAATACTTCCTACATTCCATCTAGACTTCAGTTAATAGATTTGTTCACGAAAGGTTTCCCACTGAACAATTTCATAATCTCACATGTAAGCTAAGAATGATAGATATCCATTCACCAGCTTGAGGGGGAGTGTTGTTAGTTGAATATTAAATGCAATATTAAATGCAATATTAAAAGTTGTTAATATATATTAAATGTATTGCTAGAAGTTATTAGAAGCTTTTAGAATATGGATTTGTTGTGATTGGTCTAGAGAGAATAAAATCTAAAGTTTCTGAACTTTATTAGATACGTAATTATTACAATGATATGTAACAGAGACAGTATTCATACAAAGAGCTTCCCAAGGCTTACACAAGAAGGAACTTGCCGGTAGCCAGATGCTCGATGCCAGCATGTCACTGGGCCAGATAAGTTATTCACCTGAAAGAGCTAATCTCATCATCATGTTTTTGCTTCTTTCGTTTGAATGTTGGTGGACTGCACACAAAAATACCATTGGTACAAATAAAAATGTCATAAAAACACAACAGTCATAAGGAGTGGTGGTCAATTTAATTCCCATCATTAATCACAAATCGATTGAAAAAACTCAAATAATGATGCCTAAGACTAATCAAATTAAGATCATAACCACTTGATGGTTATTAATTGGTTCTTGTAAATTGAAAATCTCAAGTATGCCATGTAAAGATAAGTTAGGACCGTGCCATGTGCTAGTCCTACATATGATAATTTCTCCTAGGTTATGGACAACTGCTTGAATATTCCACACTACCATATAAATATAAATAAGCTTGGTAAACGTACCTTTCAATAAATGTTTGTATATCAGCACCAAGATTTGTATTTAGCTCTTCAATATTTGCATTAACCTCATTGTTACATTTCAATAGGTTGCAAGCATCTAAAATTGAAGCTGATCTTACTGAATTGGATATAAGTGATGATTCCTGATAGGACTCCAAATAAGAGTCATACAGTGAGAAAGGAGCATGGGCCTGTTACTCAACAAGGCACAATTATTGACGGTAGGCCCAAGATATGGAATGTTTATACCAGAAGAAAGAAAGTGGGGCCTAATGGGGAAGGAATGAGAAATTAGTTAGGAAGCAGGGTTGACGTGTAAAAGATTCTATTTTGGTGGGTTTGGGTATATGAGAGAGAGAAGAGTGGTGGAGGGGAGTTAGTTAGTCTTTTGGAGTGGAAGGAGAGGTATTCTCTGGAGGAGTCTATGACTCTGGAATTATTGTGTTGCTGCAGAATTATAGCCCATTACTGTTTTACTGCATAAATTGCTGAATAATACATACTATCTTTTTCAGTTTTTCCTAGTTTCTATCATTGGTCCGACCTGCCGGATTACGAGGGGAGCTAGTATTGTTGTCCATGCCACCAAAAATGTCTGACCGAGTC